>Ga0228710_1003987_pt1 | contig 23365 bp, 10 predicted proteins | sample MedpolnodulmetaG_FD_177995 | JGI IMG/M metagenome (GOLD analysis project Ga0228710, IMG submission 177995) | Root nodule microbial communities from Medicago polymorpha collected in Santa Monica, California, United States - pink nodules | ecosystem: Host-associated > Plants > Roots > Nodule...
GATATTTTATTTAATATTTTTTATTTTATTATATTTTTCTTTTTTTTTTTTTTTTATCTAATTTCTTTTTTTTTTTTTTCCACGTCAAGAAATTGTTCTCAGTTTTTAAATCACTCCAAAACCAAAATCAGGTTTGATTTTTGAGATTAATCCTATGAGAGAATCTTGAAGTTTGATTGTTTGCATTATTCACATTTGGTTTTTTCGTGGTTTATTAAATTTCTTATACCCATTTCTTTGATGTAAAATCATCATGTATTTAAAGAATATATCAATGTTTTTTTCGATCCAAGAATATATCAATGTTAAATATAGTCATTTCCCATCACGGGAAAATTAGGAGTTCTTCCCACCTTAAATTCCACCATATTTTGATAGCATATAAACATTATTCATAAAGTTTGTGGTTTGATGAACCCTCAACCATCAAGATTAAATTATAAAAAAAAGATGCAAATCGATGAACTTACAAATATATCTAGATTATGTTGGTTCAGAGATCCTTGAATACGTCAACTTCTTTTTTATTTTAGAATTTAAGATGGACTTTGTCATGTGTCATCATATTATTTATAGCTTCCAAGCGAAACTTCTATTCTCAGTCCTCAGATGTGGGGAGATAATCTTCTTGCAAAATATATAAATGATTGAAGAGCTCATAATCAACTTAATTTACTTCCAATTTGGGTTTTGTAAAACTAGAAAATTGAAGGACGATGTGATCACATGCTACAGTTTACTTTTGTTTACCATATGGAATATATTATGAGCCATTTGATGCGGTAGATTTGACAGTTAGGATCTGGCGTAAGCCTGATGACTTATACCTGGAGTCAACGGATCATGATTCATAAATAATTATTTTTCTTTATAGCGGTAATACATAAACGAGAAATAAGTTGTTTTCTTGATAATTAGTAATTTTTTGGTATTAACTTTCTGGTTCTAAGCGGAAAGTATAGTCTGACAAACAATTGTTTCACCCATCGGAACTATGGGTGTTCAAAACCGAACCAATCCTATAGGAAAACCGCAAATCGAACCAACCCAAACCGAAACCGTAAAAAAAACCGCATTTGGTTCGGATGTAATCGGATCATTTTCTTGCTCAACCGCATGGTTTGGTTTGCGGTTTTCATTTTACCAACCAAACCAAACCAAACCGCAACATAAGAAAAATGTTAATTAAACATATATACTCATAAAAACTTAATGGAAACTTTTATAAAATTACATACTTTTTCTCTTGTTAGATTCCTTCTTTACTTTTTATATTTAAAATCTTAGTTTTTTCCATTTCTTAGAAAATAGGATTACATTTTGTCCATGTTTTTAACTTGGTCTATGTTGTTGGAAACATTGTAAAACGAAAATAAAATTGTAATATTTGATGAAATTTAAAACATTGCTGAAAAATATGTTTTTAACTTTTTAACCTGATTTTAATGTTGGAAACAAAAAAATTTATCGTCTCGAAAAAAACCGCATCAATCGATCTAACCCAAACCGCATTAGTTTGGTTTGGTTTGGATGTTATTTTTAAAGTCAACCGAACAAACCAAACCACATGTTTTTTTATCTTGCGGTTCGGATAACTTTTACCTTTAAAACCGAATCAAACCACATCGCGAACACCCCTAATCGAAACAGTTAATTTAGCAAAAAAGAAGAAAAATACATTGCAGTTTATTATAACGTAATTTACGGTATTCAAATTTATAGTACAATTGTCTTATTATCATATTTAATATTTTATTTATGGAGAGTCAGAAAATGATTTGCTCTGATGAGAGTGACTTCATCGTTTTAGCATATTCTTTAAATATATTTCCAATTTGGGTTTTCTGCATTGCAATTATTCAATTGGTATTAAAAACATTTTTAATTATATTCATTTTAGAATGATTTCCAAATCAAAATTTTAAAACATTTTATGATTTTGATATCGTAATAGAATAAATATTATTCATCTGATCAAGAACAATATGAGTTCCTTAAAAAAAAATGAACAATATAGGTAAAACTGAAAATATTAAACACAAACATTTCCCTCTTCCTTCTCCCTAATGAATTTGATGCTCATTTGTTAATGACAGAAATGTGAATTGTTGAAAAATGAAATAAAACTATACTAGAGGGTTTCCTATTCTACAAGAACTCGAATGTGATAGGAAATGAATCTCGAGAAAAGTAGAAAGTTTTAAATGTGTTATTCATTTGAAGTTTTAAAATTTTCTTCTTTGCAAGTAGAGAAATTAAAGAATATTGTGTGATATGATTGTTATTAATGATTATTTCAAAATCAAACAAAGAGTTTATGGGGAGAGAATTTATTTCTATTATTTAAGAATGAAATGAATTTATTCTTTTTAGATGATAACAAGCACATTGCATTATTATTTATAAAAAAAAATTAAGTGAAAAATATTATTAATAGGGTGACATATATATTTTCAGATGAAATTTAAACTCCGCCCATTTAGATGTCAAACTCTTACCATTGATTTGTCACATCATGACGTGCATATAAGCAAAAAAATTTCGTTTTGTAAAAAAAAAAAGAGCAATTATAAAAAAAATAAAATAGGAACTGGTTTTTACTTTGTTCTTATTGGTGTTTGAAAGAATTCGAGTTCTATATGTAAGTACCTCTCGATAAAATTCAAGATTACTAAAACTCATTTCACTAAAAACTGAAAGGTTAACAACAAAAAAAAAAAACGATTTTTACGGTTTTCCTTTATGATGACAATGAATATGTTAATAATTAGGACTATATTCATTTTTTTTACGAATTAGGACCATATTCATTTGTTATTTTTTATTTGTAACTCTAAAAAAAATTGATAATTGATATTTACATTTTTTCCCTGATTATAATTGCATCAAATTTTGTGTCTACACGTATTTATGAATTTGATTGTACTTTTGTTATAACAAAAAATGGATAAAATCTAAATTTCATATAAAAATTAAAGGATAAAATACAAAACAGTTCATCATAATGTCCATAGTAATGGCTTTCAACAAAAATAATTCATCATAATGTTCATAGTTCTGAGGGAGCATATAATGGGTTAGATCATCCCATTAGACTAAGAGAAACCACACAAGTGAGACTGAAACCACATTATCACCCAAAACATCAAGGCATTTAGTATATTGGTCACCTTACTTATACCTTTATGAAGATATACTCTTGCATTCAATGTGAATCTTTAAACTACAATTGACTTATTAACACATCTCTCTTAAGTGTGAGACTCTCTGTGTATTTGATTTGATGACATAGCGAAATAAGGTTAGACAAAGGTATAACATAGTAAAAAATGTAGATTTACAGTGGTTTCATGGAGTGAGGTTTATGTTCATATCTTTTATGAAAAGAGATAAAGAAAACTAAAAAAAGAAAGAATATGAAAAAGAAATCTGAACATGAGATAATTGATAAGGGGAAAAAATAGTGTGTATTTTACATGTTAATGTGTTGGAAAATGGAAATAAAGCGAGTTCCTGGTAATTTTATAGATTAGTTGAAAGAGTTGGAGATTTATGAATTATTTCACCAAAAAATAAATCAATGTATAAAACGCTACATCAGTTCAAAATATCTAATAAGCATATACTTTGTCACCGCAGCATAACACATTTGCATTTTCCATTGACAGATCCTTTCAAAAATCAAAAGTGAAGGTATTTGAAATAATAGAAGTTGGGCAAAAAAATTGCATAAATGCAAACGACATCCAAAAACTTATATTTAACATAAAAAAATAATTAAGCATATACCATCCAAAAACTAAAAAAAATAGTTCATCATAATATTCAGAGATTTGGGAAAGCGTACAATGAGTTGGATCATCATAATTGATAAAGAGAAACCCCACAATTGAGATTGACACTGCATTTTCACCTAAAACATTAAGATATTATGTATAATTATATTTTTACTTATATGTTGCTCAATATATACTATTGCATGAAATTTAGAAGTTTAACTTACGCATGACAGATTAACATTGTTCCCTTAAATGTGAGAGTCTTTGCGTCTATATTTGGTGAGATATGCAAATAAAGTCAGAGACACAATATGGTAAAAATATGTTTAGTGATGACTTCATAGAGCGGTATTTTTGTTCCTTTCTTTCAGGAGGAGATAGAAAGAAAAATAGAAAAATAAATAAGATGAAAAATGAATTTGAGCATGAGAAACAAATAAGATGAAGAAAAAAAACGTCACATTATTTAAAATTTCTAACAATCAGGTATTTTGTCAATTTTGCAGGACACATCGAATAAAAAAATGCATGAAATTAATTGATATCTAAAAACTAAAATTTAAATTAAAAAATTCAACAAAGGACACATAAAAAGTAACAAAACTAATCATCATAATGTTGGGACTGCTGTGAGAGTATGAATCGAGGTTTATCATCACATTGGTATAAGAGTAACCACACAAGTGAGATTGACATCACATTTTCATCCAACGTCGTAAGAGATTAGGTATATGGGTCATCCAGTTATATGTTGTTCAACGTCTAATCTTGCATACATTGTGGAATTTTAACTCACACTTGAGACATTAATATCTTTTCATTAAGTGTCAAACTGTCAGTGTCCGTGATTCACCACCAAGAACCACTTCCACTAACCCACAATGTTGACCCGAGCTATGATATCACATCTTCATCCAAAATTTTAAGGTTTAAGTGTATAAGTTTTTCCATATTTGTTGTTTAACCTCCTCTCTTGTATTCAATGGTAGGCTTTAACTAACACATGATACATCCCAATATTCTCCTTCTTCCGAAATTCTAGCCCGTGTTTGACACGGATGTCCATACTAGTAAAGTACAATATTTTATGATTGTATGAATTCAGTTCCGTTGTAAATACAGTTGCGCATAGACAATTGATTTTTAGAGTCAATTCAATTATCCAACATAACTTTTTGATGGATAGGTGGTGCATAAAGTCCGCAATCATTTTCTTGTAATCCACGGTCATTTTATTTACAAGTTCAATTTTATTTTATCTTAAAAAAAGGATCAGTAGTGTTTTCCACTCTACCATGTTCTCCACTTTGCCGTTGCATATACATATGATGTCATATGTGTAATTTGTTTTTGGACCAAATATTGTGTATGTGTACGTTGTTGAACAACAAACTTGTTGTAAAGTAACATTTCTGATTTAAAAATTATAGAAGGGTCTTGATGTTATTAATTTAAAGAGTCCTTCAAAGAGGTTATGTGTGTAGTTTCCTATAACTTTAATTTTTTTTAGCCACTATCTCGTGATCCCTACACTCTACCTTTATATTTCATCCTCCGCCAAAGTATGATTTTGTTTGTGTGACGTTTGTTCTATCGTTCTATCTCTAATTATTTTTGACCTATGAGTTTGGGTGTATTGTTGTTGAATAACGATTGTTGTATATTATTGTTAGATTATGAGTGTTTTTAATTGTTTTTAAAAATAGAGAGTGGTTGATGAATTATAAGGTTGGTACTTCAGATTCGATCTCAGGCCGTAACTACCAATCCAAGGTTAAATGAAATTGAGGAAAATTGAGTTTTAACTTCTGAACTAGAGTGATTGGGAGCTAGGATCCGAGATACTTTTTTTTGAAAATTCGAGATATGCGAGCATTTTGAGGGGCATATTATGCAACTTTGTTAAAGTTGACACGGTTTTTGTGTTTTGGCCCTCTTTTCCTCTAAAAAAAAGGGTCAGCATAATTTTATTCTCACTTCTCTTTGCAAGTTTTTCTTATATATTCAATAGCAAAAAAAATTTTTTGGGAAGTCATTGAAATATTTTATGTTAATAATTTTTCAAATTATTGGAATCTTGTGACAGATGTCTATTTTCTCTAATCAATTTGCTGACTCTATTTTTAAAGTTGAACTTTCTTATATTATTTGTATCATAACACATAGCTTTAAAGAATTCATTGTGTCTTTTGTCAACAAAAAATAAAATTCATTGTGTCAATATAAAAGCTTTAGGGTGGTTTAAATTGAGGATTTGAGCAGGGAGGGTTAACTTTTCATTTCTAAATTATGGATGATATAAAATGTTTTTTAAAATAAATTAAGTATGATTGGAGTATTATATGATCATTTATCATTTTATTATTTCAATTTAAAATATATATTTTAGATTATTCATAATTTAAAAAAAATAAAAAGGTAAGTCATTAGCTCTCTTTTCTCGTAAACTCTTAATCCAAACAAAAATTCATACACTATTTCCATATTCTCCCTTTGAAATAAAAGACACCCTCCTCTCAAACAAAAACAAAAACAAAAAGGCACCGGTATACTCCTTGTTTATACAAGAGCATGTCGACTTTCAGTTTTTTTGACACAATGTCGACTTTCAGTTAGACCAACTATTGTTGGTATGAAATATTCTTTTCTCTTGACCAACTATTATTGGTATGAAATATTCTTTTCTTTTGACACGGGTATGAAATATTCTTAGCCCCTAAAAAATAAAATTATTTAGTAGTCTTTAAGAAACTTTAATGCGGACTAAATTAATCATTTTTTAAATTCTTCTCAGAGTAAACCAAACAATTCAATTCAATTGGTTAATGAACTTCATAAAAAAAACAAATCATTTGAAAGAATTTGAGTTCGATTCTTATGTGAAACAATTCTTGATGAGATTAAACTTACATCACGATCGAACTTTGTATTATCAAGGTCCATTTCCCTTATAAATTGAAGGGTTAACACTAAAAAAAAAATCCTTATTGGAAGACTAAAAGGAATTTGACTTGTATTTTTCATCCTACAAGTCTAGTTAAGAGACACTTAAATAAACACACACCCAAGGATAAATGGTGATATGAGTTTAAACCTGAGATTCCATGTGAAATCATACACATGCTATCAAATTAATTCGAATGATTACTCAAAAACATTTGAATGAGATGGTAAGATATCTCTTCCATCTTAATTAGAGGTCATAAAATTTTAAATCCATCTATAAGAATACAACATTTTTAAATCATCTTAAGATAATTTTGTCACACATTATGGTCTTACCCGATTTGAAAAATTATGATTCTTGTCCACTCAGAATTAGTTTCTACGACTCCACACATATGATACACGATTAAAAACAAAGGACCGCATAAAAATGACGGAAAGGAGGTTATACTGTATAATTAACTAAAATTTCTTAAATTAAAAACGGAAATAGAGTTTAATTTATACATATGTTTTTTGGTGGTGTCCGGGGTTCGAACCCATACCTTGCATATATTATGCATTGTCTTTACCAACTGAGCTAAGCTCACATGGACATACATATGTTTATGTACAAGATTGTTTTAATACATATATTCAATAATGTGTTGTCCAATGATGTGTTGTATTATCATTTAGCTTTTTTTTTTGTCAAGTATCTTAGTGGCTGAATTCACACACATTACGTGTGGAGAAGTGGGGAATCCGGGGTTCGAACCCCGATCCCTGCACAAATTAGCATTTAGTATTTAACTTGATAATAAATAATTGAATGCATGTGTAAAACTTTTTTTAAAAAATAATTTGTGTAAAACTTTTTAACAGTTGAAGTATTAAACTCAAAAAGATAGTAAAGATAATATAATATTCTTTTTTGATCATGCTAATAATAGTGTGTTATGCTAATAAAAGAGTGTTACGAAGAAAAGATATAATAAAGTGAAGTAAAAGAAATATAATATACGAAAAAAAATAGTAATGATAGGTATAATTATAAAAAGCAAAAACTACCCCTAAAAAAAGTAAAGAAAATAGAAGGATCTAGAAAGCGTGGAGATTTAATTTATTTTTATTTTGGAGAATATATAAATACAAGAAGAAAGCACAGAGCAGTGAAAGAACCAATACTATACTTCAAAATTTTCAACTCACGAAGAAAGGGTTTTGAAGAAGAAGAAGAACAATGGCTCAAGAACTCGAGAACAAAGCCAAAGAAGCTTTTTTCGACGACGATTTTTCACTCGCTGTTGATTTCTACTCTCAAGCAATCGAAATCGATCCAACCAACGCTAATCTCTTCGCCGATCGAGCACAATCGCATATCAAACTCAACGCTTTCACTGAAGCCGTTTCTGATGCTAATAAGGCTATTCAATTGAACCCTAATTTGTCTAAAGCTTATCTTCGCAAAGGGTATTGCATACAAATTATTTATTTTTGAATATTTATGTTTTTAGGGTTGTTTTTTTGGGATTGAATTGTGTTGTATTTGTAGGACTGCTTGTATTAATCTTGAAGAATATCATACTGCCAAGATTGCACTTGAAAAGGGGGCTTCTTTTGCACCTGATGATTCCAGATTCACTAATTTGATTCAACAATGTCAACGCTTTATTGCTGCTGGTATGAATTATAACTTTTTTTTATATGAAATTCGATTAATGATTTTTGTAAATTTTATTGGAAATTGTATGTTGATGTGTTGTTACTTGTTAGGTTGAATTAGTTTAATTGCTGTAGGAAAAAAATTAAGAAACTTGTTTTTTGTTTTATTTAAATTGCAGCCCGCAATTGCAGTTGTAGACACAGTTTCGAGGTTTTTAGGGTTTTGTTCGGTGTCGAGGTTTTTAGGGTTTTATTTTGGGTTGAGGTTTTTAGGGTTTCATTGACAGCAATTACTTTCCTTTTCATTCCTTCCTGCAATTTTTTTTAATATCTAGTATTGTGATGTATCTACAATTGCAATGTAAAACCTTGTTTAGTTATTAGATAGCTTAGAAGTGATCATGGCACCTTGAAAGTTACTCGTTGGACTGTGTTGAAATGCTAACTTGTTTATGCGATCGGTTTTCAGCGCACTGTGGATAATTTGTAAAAAGGTTTTTTGATAGCCTTAGATGACTAGTAAAATTTTGCAATTGCTAAATTGTGCTGCTTAGCTAGTTATTACTTATTAGATGGTTGTGAAGTAATCACAACGCCTCAAAATTCGCTCATTAGACTGTGTATTGCTTAATGAATGAGGATGCTAAAATTCCAACTTGTTTATATGATCTGATATTAGAGAACTTATTTAATTTGTGAAAAGGTTTTTTCACCGCCTTTGATGACTAGATAATTTTGTAAAGGCTATTGCAAATATTTTGTTTTAGATTTTCGGACCGATTTCTTTCCACATTTTTGTTTGACGCCTGCATGATATGCGAGTCTGATGTTTCTTCTTTTTTTCAGAGGAATCAGAGAGTCTTACGAGCACCCTACCACCAAATGAACCCAAATCATCCGCTGCGTCTGTTGATGATACCCATATGTGTGATAAGAGTGATGAAACATCCAAAGAACCTCAAAGAGACAGTCCTGCATCCCAAACAAATGCAGTTGCACCAGTCAGACCAAAATACAGGTTGTCTGAATTTTATTTCTTCTGTTCATACTGCTATTTCTTAATTCATTAAATTTTGTAGGAAAAGATAAGTGTAATTTAACTTATATCATGCCTGCCATTTCGTACTGTCATAAGTTCTGTGAGATGACATGTTTCAGGCTTTTCCGCTTGCATGTTTTTTATTTAAAAAGTATTTTCTTACATGATACCTTATTATTGTATAACGATAATACGTCATGTTTTGAGTAAGCTTACTTTGGGGCCAAAAAACTTTTAATCATTAAGTTTTTTAGGGAGACTGAAGGAAAAAAAGGGAGTAGTTAACCAGTTATTATTTCGTTAAATAATGGATTCAACAAAAATGCTTGGCTACATTTTTTTGGTGTGACTGACAACATTGTTAAACTTGTGATCTTTCCAGCTTGTCTATTTCTTTTGAATTTATGTATTTATCTTTGAATTTAGACTGAAATTACTGGCTCAATGATCTGGTTATTTATTGATTGATGATGTTTGAGCAGGCATGAATATTACCAGAAGCCAGAAGAAGTGGTTGTGACAATATTTGCAAAAGGGATACCAGCAGAAAATGTTGTTGTGGATTTTGGTGAACAAATTGTATGTTTTTTAACGGATGCTATTTGATTCTCTTCCCCTTTACCTGGATATTGAAAACTTACTAACTCAAAAGTACATTAACATTGCAGCTGAGTGTTACCATTGATGCCCCTGGCCAAGATGCCTACCATTACCGACCTCGATTGTTTGGAAAGGTAATGTTATATCAAGAGTTCACTTCTGTGTTTGCAAACAGTAACACTTGAATCAAGAGTTCACTTAATTAATATTTGTGTTTTGGAAACACAAACAGTAACACTCTTGAATTGACTATTTTGACTGTAGCTGTGTTTGTAAACAGTAACACTTGAATCACAAGTTCATTTAATTAATATTGCTCTGTGCTTTGGAAACGCAAACAGTAACACTTGAATTGACTATTTTGACCGTAGATTTCCAAGTAACTTAACTTAACCTTTTTTCTTCTTTGAGTGAAACAGATAATACCTGATAAGTGCAAAGTTGTGGTTTTGTCAACCAAAATTGAAATACGGCTGGCAAAAGCTGAGGCAATTCATTGGACATCTCTGGAATATAGCAAGGATGTGCTTCCCCAAAAGATAATTGTGCCTTCAGGTGAGTTCATTTACATGGGTAGTTTTTAGTTTTCGGTATCAATCTATGAAGCACAACACTCCTCGGACACGACACCGACACATATGATTACACTGAATTATGTAATTTTCTCAAATTATTATCAGTGTTGTGTCCGGTGTCTGTGCTTCATAGGTATCAATTGCAGAATAGTTTCTTTTGCCATGGTTTCTGTAATTGCTAAATGAATAAATAGGATATAGCATAGCATTTCATCATTTTCCTAGTAATGATCTTAATTGCAATATGTATTTATTTCTGCAGTTCAATCTGAAAGGCCTGCATATCCGTCATCGAAGTCCAGGACTAAGGATTGGGATAAGTTGGAAGCTGAAGTGAAAAAAGAGGTTTTGCATCTATGCCCTGTTTATGTTTTTATTTATTTAGGGGTTTTGGAGGGGCTGATTTAGGTTTAGTTATGATTTTTGTCCACCTGATTTCATAAAAGCTCCATCAGATTATTGTAGTTCTGAATAAGGCAATTAATTTACTTTATGTTCTTGTTTTAAAAAAAAAAATTATCTATGTAAATTGGTTACTTCACTTTTTTACACTGAGATTCCTTGCCAGCAACAAGTGGATTAATTTGAAAACTGTCGGACATTATTAAATGTGGAATTCGAGAGACGAAAATTGTATTTAGGTGAAACTAGACAATCTTAAATGGTAACCTATTTAGCACTGTTTTAACCAAAATTTTGAATACATGAAGAACCAATTTTATGTTAATTTCATCTCTTGAAACAATGAACATAATCCTTGTTTCAATAATATTGACATTGTGGTGCTCTGGCTTTCAGGAGAAAGAAGAAAAGCTTGATGGTGATGCGGCTTTGAATAAATTGTTCCGTGATATTTACCAAAATGCAGATGAGGACATGAGGAGAGCGATGAGCAAGTCTTTTGTAAGATATTCACTTGATACTTGTTTTAAATTACATGGTTCCTAAACTTGTGCATAGATAGTTTTCTTTGTGACCACTAACATTTTATATCTTTGCCTTGAATTGTGCGACATCGCAGCTGGAGTCAAATGGAACAGTGCTTTCAACTGATTGGAAAGAAGTGGGATCAAAGAAGGTGGAAGGAAGTCCCCCGGAAGGCATGGAGGTGAAGAAATGGGAGTATTGATTCACCACTCAATTACTGCTTATGCTTGAGAGTTGAAGTTCATTTTGCTTTTGTTTTTTGCATAGCCATTTGACTCTTGTTATTAGGTTCAATTTGTTTTTTGTATGATATGTTATTTTTCTGGGAGAATCAACTAATTTGCATTTGCTGGGGAAGTGGATTCTATTTTCTTGGTGTATGTTGATTTTAGTTATCGGTTGACTTCTGATGATCCCCAGAATTTTAGTTTTTTTTTTTTTTTTTTTTTTTTTTTTTTTTTTATTTTTTTTTTTTTTTTTTTTTTTTTGGAGTGTTATTTGTGAAACACTTTGGTAATACCAAGTATGGTGATCAATTGTATGATATCTTACTTTTCTGGGAGAATCGACAAATTTGCATTTGCTGAGGAAGTGAAATTTATTTTATTGGTGTGTGTTGATTTTAGTTATCGGTTAATTTCTGATGATACCCAGAATATTAGTTTTTGGTTATGAAACACTTTAGAAATACTAAGTATGGTGATCAACGTGTTCGTACATTTGGAGTGTATATATGGTACAACTAATTCACAAGCTATATTTACACATTGGTCCAATTTGTCTCTTAGGGTACAATAGTAGGTATATTTATTATTTAAGGAATGGAGTATTCTAAAAATATGATAAAGTTTAAAGATATTGTTCACTTGTAACTATTTAGATGAAGGAGAAGTGAGAAAACAGAAATGAATGTTAAATGATTGGTCTGAAGTATACTATATTTGAAGAATAAGCCATCCTTCTGCTGGATGAAATATGATTTGTCAAAGTAGACAAATTCCAAAAATCACATGCGTCCATCCGAACAATCAATTGAGAGGAAGTCCATGCCGTTTGAGCGAGCAAGAATTAGTTTTTTTTTGTGGAGAGGATGAGCAAGAATTAGTTGAATCATACAGTTTTCCCCAAATTTTGTTTGCAATTTCGTCTGGGTACTTACCTATATTTAGATAGAAATACCTTAGTTTTTGTGCGGTATAGATCAGAAGGATTGAGGATTGTTTGTTGAATCGAGTAGTTTTAAGGAGATTGTTACATATCAGAGCCATTTTAGATGTATTATACACGCATAAAATACTCCTTGCACACATGTATAGGCAAAAAAAAAACATAAATATATATTTTTATCAAAAATAGGTAAATATATATTAATTATAATTAATTTTTTGATATATTAAATAATATTCATCATACTATTGTTTTTCTTTATTTTTATTTAAGCAGTTTGTTTCATGAGAAGTGCATTTTAGAATGCTAGTATTGCATGAGAAAATTGGTTAGAAAGTGTGGAGCCAAGGCTTGAGATGGAGTGTCCATTACACGTAATATTCCCATAAGGTCAGCTATATTACTCCTCAAGAAAAGGATCCTACAGCTACAAGGAAAGAATAGGCATTGCAGACTTTTCTTACATTACATTGCCCGACAATGATTCAATGAGAAAGGGTAAGTGATTTTCATTCAATTAAAATAAGGGAATGTATAGAGTTAAATGTTCTGCATTTTTTTTAAAGTAACCTAGTGGTTGGGGATCGCACGTTTTAAATGCGGAGAAATAAGGTGTTCGGAGTAACAATGTTCAAACTGCAAACCTTGTATATAATATACAATATCTCTACCAACCAAATTAAACTTACGGAACGATAACTGTTTCTTTAATTAATACAATTTTTTATTGTTGTTCTGAACAATTTTTAAACAATCTATTATAGATCAAATTTTCTGTTTTTTTTTTATTTATCCAGAGTTTGATTGAAAAGTAAAAAAAGTCTAATCGATGATTATTTCAACTGGGATTTAAACACGAGACCTCTGAAACGGTTCATATTCAACGAAAGCTTGTTAAGTATTTAAGTTCAATCATCTCGTTAGATATTTTTCCAATTTAGAAGCCACCAAACATACTTACATGTTCAAGAAACTTTTTTTTTTACTTGTTCAAGTAACGAATACACGGATTTTGCCTGTAAATATATAAATATTTACATCAAAGATTTTATTTTTCTATAAATGCAACGCACTTGCATAAGAGAAAAATAATTAGAGGGTATAATTAAAATAATGCTATAACAATTAAAAAACTATTCCCATTTATTAAAAAAAAAAACTTTGTAAGTATGACTTATCATGGAAGTTTATAACACAAGATTTGTCATCATGTATTATGTTCTTTTTTTTATTGTAAGACCGAGGGAGTAATAGTTAGAGAGCATTTTAGAAAGGTTTGCTTAGACTTAATTTATATTTCCTTTGTCCTCTTGAGTTTTATTAATTTTTAATAAGATGACTTTAAAATGTTCAAATGCATTAAATATTTCTTTACCAACATACCTCTAATCATATTACATACATCTTTTGTAACCAAAAAAAATATTACATACATCTTTTCTTGCAATCTATTAATAAATACTCAGAAATATTCACTGATTCTCTCTCTTAAAAGATAAAATTGTAAAAACAATATCAATTTTCAATAATTTAACATCACAACAAAGATTCTTAAATTTGAGTATAATTCTCGTGATTTACCCGAGGGATTCTATATTTAAAGTCGGAGGTCGTAACACGCTTAAATGGTATTTTAGATATGCATTTCCTGCTTACGAACGAACAGACACTTGAAAAGAAGAGAAGTATACAAAAGAACGAAACATGCACGGTATAAACAAACACCAAGAAAAAAGAATAACCGTTAAATTATAACAAATTAGGTAATACAGGTGAATGCAAGAGAAGCTACAGTTTCTATTTGATCAAATAAACCATTTTCTAATTGAATATACAACGCCATATATAGGCATACATCGACTCTGAGTTCGTTTTCCCCAAAACTGCTTTCACTTGCTATGTCTTCACCTTGATAAATCAATTCCCCATATTGAGGTGTAAATAAGATTTCTTTTCCCTTTCAATTCCATGGTTAACAAACGTTAATGTCAAGTTATGATCAAAATACCTGAATGAAACATGTCCTTATGTTTTCCCCATCTACTGCCGATTATATTTACAACCAGTGCATATAAGACATGATGTTGAGCTCTCTAATATTTAATATCTATCTTCCTAGCATGTGCAAGTAAAAGCTTCCAAATATATCACGGTCTCGAAGGATTCTGAGCAATTCGATTGTTAGCAATGAGTGCATCCAGTGGGGATGTTGGTCGGCCTGGTTGTGGACCTTGTGGTCTTAAACTTTGAACTTGATGTGATGATGGCATAATCAATCGCTGCCTAACATCTTCAGTAAGTTGCTGACCTGAAAGACTTCCACGCATTCGCGTAGGACGCCAATTCTGATCTGGTTGTGAATTGAACAATTCATCAGTACTAGAAACTGCCTGAACTGGTGGTCCTCTTTGCTCTCCTGTCAACCCCCAGAAACTGTCAGCTGTAAAATATGTGGCTGCTACACAAGTTTGATTTTGAGATGAAATGGATTGGGACTGTCTGGCAGCCAGGGCAGTAGCAATAGCCCTAGCTTGTTGGCTATATACATTAGCTCCAGCTGTCCAAACAATCCCATCTTGAGAATTACCTTGTCTGGCAACATGTGATGAAGCCATAACCCTGGCCTGTTGGCTACTTGCTGTAGCTCCAGCTGCATAAGCTTGTGAACCCCCTTGTTGGATGTGAGATCGTTGAGCATTTGATGGTTGCATTGGTTGGTGTGCATGGGCATTCAGAGTTTGCTGAAGGTGTGAATTTCTGAAGTCATTCAGCATATCTGTTCTGTGTGGTGGGTTATGCAATTGACTTGGTGCTCGGTTATGAGTAGCAGCTGACATATTAACTGGCAGTACTCGGTTATGAGTTGGGGCTGACATATTAACTGTTGGCACTCGGTTCTGAGTTCAATGAAAAGTAAAACTTAAGTACAGAGTCATAAACAGCAAGAAACACACAAAAAAGTTCTAAAGATTTCCAGATTATTAAATGAACATATTAGAGGCATAAAAATTATCAACCAGTTCACCAAGTAGCAGGAGAACAAAGACTGGAAAGAAAAAGACACTCACATTTTCATCTTTAGTGGATCCCTTTAAATCTTGATCTTGTATAATTTCTTTGAAAAGTTAGACAGACTAATGCCAATGTTTCCTCCTTTCACAAAACCAAAAAATTTGTCTTCCCACTGCCTTTTAGTTAAAAGAATATTTAAACTGTTTTAATCCCAAAACCATATTTCAAACAGGATTCAAGTTCAGTCACTTATTATATGAGCAGTTTTGATTTTTTCTTTTCAAGGAACAAAGATATAAAAAAATAGAAAGTTGCCACTTTAGATGCAAATTGAACAGACTATGCATCCCCAAAACTCTCACCCAATACAAGGATTGACAACAGAGCATATTAATAAAACGAACCTGTGTTGCTGCTGAGACAGGAGGCACATTCAATGCGGATCGAGAAAAAAGTTGCTGTCTTTCTGCATCACTCAGAATGGCATTGTAAGGATCTGCAGAGGCAGGGTTGGACAAAGAAACATGAGGAGCAGCAGATGGATTGCTGGTTATCAAGGAATCCAAATTAGTTGCTGGATTTTGCTGTGGTCCTAATGTCTGAGATTGGACTGGGAGGGCCTGAATAGCTGTAGGAGTCCTATGAATAAGTCTCGCTGCCGATGATGACCTCCCATACTCGTTTGAATTCATATAATTCATCAGCGTCAAATTATTCTGTCCTAAAAACTGGTTATGCATGGCATGAACATTGTCATGACCCTCTGCTCCTTGATTAAATACAGGAGAAACAGCATCAGCCAGTTCAGGAATCTCAACGACAGCTGTAGGGGTACCAGACCCACCGTTGGCAATATAAAGACCAGCCCAAAAGTCATCCTCTATTTGAACGCCGGTAGGAGCAGAAGCCTGAAAAGGCTTTCTATCTGCAGTTTCATAAGTGCACATTATGTCCAAATCATTCTCATTGTTGGTGAGGTCCACAATATTGGAAACGGTATCAGGGGGGCAAGTAGATTCTTGTTGTTCGGTCTGTTCGATTTCACAATCATAGGCCTTATTCTGTATCTTATTCACGTCATGATCCTTTTCTGAGCCTACCTTCCACGATCCATCAGCTTCAAAAGTCACTTCCACAATGTTCTCACCAACTTTTTCCAGGACCTTTATTTAGAGAGGAAAATAAAAGTTAATTTTTCTTTTCAACCTTTCTTTCATCCCTACAGTCAACTTGGTTTGCTATTAAAAATTGGGAAAGTTGGAATTATGGCACTCCCTCCGTCCCTAACCTTTGGTCCTTTAAGCTTTTATTTTTGTCCCAAAACTTCGAGTTTTTTACGAAACCAAGATACAATTAATGATGTTATTCCTTTTGCACCCTTTACAAAAAGCATTAAATGAATTTTACTTTTACAAAATGAGTTAAGGGTAAAAGGGTCTAAACTTATCTAACTTCATTATTTCTTAATATGTATGTTCAAACCTAAAAGGACCAAAGAATAGGGGCGGAGGGAGTAAGAGATTGGCATGAAAAATAAATTATTAAACCATACATTCTTAATTGTAAGTTGATAGCAAATTGACTCTAGGAGAGAGAAGATAAATGAAAGGTAATTTCACTGAAAGATTAAAGAACTAAATCAACTTGCCTCAATCATGTTTCTGTCAAGACGAATTTCTGTATAGCAGACAGGCTGAGTGCAATGGGGGCAGCGCCAGGATGGCCTCTTAAAATTTATTTTAATGAAGTTGTCAAAGTCAAAGCACTGCAGAAAAGAGAACATAAATGTAAGGTAGAGGGGAGAAAACAGCCAGGGAATATATTAATACACATAAGCCCAGCCACCCACATACACAGAACCACATCATAAGATTTTCACTTTATCATAAATGTTATTCTGCAAACATTTAGGTAACATTCAGTGCAGTCAACTGCTGATTGCGGATAATAGCACTTTGTTGAAATTCCACTACACAACAGTGTTATAGTGCCTCTATAGACGCTAATTAAGACTATTTTGTACTGAAGACGTATCGCAGAACAATAGTGATTTGTTAAAATTTGGCTGTGCAATAGTGCCGCTATTTAACAACACTGGTAACTTACTTTTTAACTTAAATCAGGTGAAAAACAGACTTGTAAGCCGCATTTATCATTTAACGGTAAGTAACAAGTATATAATTAATCAGCAACCACCCCAGCATTCTCCATATTATGTGATGCTAATACAGAAATTACTCACCTGAAAATGTTTGCATGAATGCCCTTTAACAGGAGTCTTGATACGGGTACAGCTGTTTTGTAAAGATGAGAACACAGGATATCAATTTTAATTTTAAAAAAAGTTTTTTTTGAAAAAACTATCATCAAAAGTAAAAATTCCAACTTGAAGGATAACTGAACAGATGATCTTAGCATAAAGTCTGCAAAGTAAAGTAAAGCATTCTGATGAAAGAATACAACAAGCTGCAAGATAAATATAAAAGAAGCCTGCAGTAAAATCACACTTGCTAGACAAAAAAAACTTTAAAAGATTATTGTGAATAGTTAATGCTAAAAATTCCATACTAAAAGTTGCTGGTTGCCATAAACAGCAATTACCAACTCATAAGTTGGATAAGCTTGCTGCTCACAAACGGCATGCAAAGAGAGTTCATGGATTAATACCAATTACCAAGCAAGGAGAATACACACAAGCACAAGAGAAACATAACAGATAAAAAGTATTCTAAAACTATATATTTGAAAATTTTTTGCTAACTGTCTAACAAAAAGGTAGCAGTGCCAAAAAAGAAGGGCAGGGTCAAATAGTAATACATTAAAATCGAGTATGGGATAAGAAATATAAGGCTTTTAAGATAAGATTAGAAAAGATTAACTGACCAGAGGGTTCTGGAAGACTAAGCACATAAAATATTCATTAGGAAATTAGAAAAGGGGAGTAAACGGAAAAGTTCTCAAAAATATTTAATAATTTAGACTTATTAATAAACTGGACAGTCAATTAAGAAATTAGACCTAGATGCCACATGTCCATTGTTCATCAGCATCTAACCCTATTCCAGCAAAGAAAGGCGTTAAGAAAGGTGAATATCTAAGGCATGAACTCCACCAGTGTAAGCATCCTATGATACATACGTACGTACCGCAATACAATACTAAATCAATCTTACTCTGTATCCCAAAACACATTGTATCCTACAATACATAAGATACGTATAGTGATACGAAACGAAAACACCCTTCACTGATACATATTTTACTCAGTATCCCAAACCAGTGTAGTAGTTCCTCCTATTTTTCTGTTTAGCAGCACCGCTTTTTATTCTTTTTTCCAATAAAGTAGCATTATTGGTTATTAAGGGAATTAAATTGTTACCTTTCCCATAACTAGTAATGTTTCCAATACTGTTCAACACCCCACGATTCAATACTTTCCTATAACCTTTCAGACTTAAATCGTAACTTGTAACTTTTCCAATACCCCACAGGCTACGACTCAATGATTTATTTCCCTGTTTACAATTTCCCAGTACCCACTATCTTTCTATATATCTCGATTTCTCTATCTCTCTGTTTTCTGCTATTTTTCTTTGTTCCTCTGCTCTGTGGCAGACAAAAAAGTAGAGATACCGTGGTATCACATGGGATCATTGTTGTGCTGTTGAACCTAATAATAGGCTCTATATCAAATGCAAATATTGCAATCATCCTTGTTGGGGTGGTACTTTAAGGATGAAATGTCATCCTGCTGGGACAAATAAGAATGTTATTCATTGTGCTTCTGTTCCGGGTGAAGTTAAAGAGATATTTAAGGATGCTTTATGCTATTTATTTTTGTTTATGACTTGAGTTTTGAAGTATCTTTAAGTTTATATATGATATTTGAAGTATTTTGGAGTTTATATATGATATTTTAAGTCATATTTTTTTTGTTAATGTATCTTACAATACATGATTAAAAAAAGTGGTCGAACGATACACGGTACGTATCCCGATTTGACTACCATGAGCTGCATTAATCGAAATAACAAAAATAACACTGACCGAATAAACTATTATAATTCAAACTAGAAATCAGCTGAAAGAGGATACCACATTAAGAAATTATAAGTCTATATTATAATTAAAAAATATTTAATAATTTAGACTTGTTAATAAACTGGCAGTCAAGTAAGTAATTAGAACTAGATACCACATGGTCATTGTTCATCAGCATCTAACCCTATTCCAGCACAGAAAGGCCTTAAGAAAGGAGAATATCTAAGACATGAACTCCACTAGTTTAAAATTACAAAAATATCACTGACTGAATAAACTATTATAATTCAAACTAGAAATCAGCTGAAAAAAGGATTTTGACTTCTGACTTTCTACAATGAACAAACAAAATTAAAGTGGTTCTAAAGAAAATTTCAACACAAACATAGCCAAATGACTCTAAAAATTAAACTGCATTTATAACAAAACGTTATTAGACAATTGACAAGAGAATTTTCAACATCTACAAAAGGATAAGACTGTGAAAAACCACCTCCCTCATTGTTCAAGTTCAAAGTCAGTCAGGGGCATATTTTCTGATAGACCAGACCCAGAAAGAATAAGACTGAAATGGAACTCAAATGAGAACCACCTATGATACTACCATGCTCAATCTGAAGTCTAAAGATGAGAAAACTAGCAACAGATAAAGCAAGGAAGAAAAAAGTGATCAATATTGTGAACAGAGAAGGTTAAAGCATACCTTATCGGACAATTAAGAGAGATTTTTGATTCTCCCTCGATAATATCTGAATCTATATGCATAAAGATGGAAAATGATAAAAATGAACGATATAGAAAACAAAATACAACAATGATTATAAATAATTGGCTAATAAGAAAAAGTAAAAAACAATTTCAGGAAAAAACTTAGGTGCAATTCCTTAGGTGAACCTATGATTCTTAACTTAACTACCTATGATTTTCTCAAATCCATAATTTTCTCAGAGTTTGTTATAACCACAAAATGTGTATTTTAAGTTGAGAACCATACAAAAACCACATAAGAAAATGCTCCTAAGTGTTGTCCTAAATTTACAAATTATACCTGCATCAACAGATACAGCAGGCTGAACATAATCTGGTGGAAGAACTGGATGTGCAGGCAAGGATCCAACACTCATATAGGCAACAAGTATAATATAATGCCCTTCGCAATGATAATGGTACAGTACAGTTAGATGCATACATTGAAAACAGGACAACTGGGTGGAAATAAAACACTATTTTAAATGCTCACCACTGAACTGACCCACAGCTTGAAGAAGATTTGTCCCAAATTTAAGGATACTAGTCACACTGGTGGGCATCTGTGGTCCAGGATCCTGAGAAACAAAATGGCATAATATAGCCAACCGGTGTTACACCCTTAAAACAGTGTATACTAAATAATTTGCAATGTGTATTCAAACAAAGAAACAGACCATTCGAAAGTTGGTCCTTGTATCAATTCCTTTTCCATTCAGGAGAATGCTACAAAGATGCAAAGATAGTCACAGTCAGCATCCATGTACAACCCTTCCACACAATTAAAATAAAGAAAGTTAAAAGAAAACATACTTCACTTGCTGAGGGCTGATGAGGCATGCAGACGTCTCAATTTTATCAATTTGGGCCACCAACAACCACTGCAAGTTAAAATATGTGGTGTGTTCAAATTACAAATATTTTAAATGTATATTGAAAAAAATGTTGTAAATATGTAAAAGAGTTATTTTGGGGTAGAACATAGTTTTTACTTTTTTTTCTTTTTTATAATGTTGTCAATTGCGGATTGCGAAAAATTGTGATTTATTCAAATTTCGCTACGCAACAATGCTATAGCGCCACTATTTGACAACCTTTTGAACTAAATAAATATGTATTCCAGATAGCAAACAATTTGTTCATATTCCACTATACTATAGCTCTGTAGTCGCTATTTAACAATGTTTTCTATAAATGTCACGATGACAGCCTGTAATAATTAGGACAAGATTTTTTTCGTTAGTTAGCATCTACAAGTATGTCTATATATTGGTGTACTAACATGATGTTTGGTCCAAGTAGAACTCGACTAACATCCTTTAAGCAAAGTTTTGGGTTCAAGCCTTGTGGATTGAAAAATTGTGGTTGAGAGGGGAATCTCCATTAAAGGTGGCCAACCAGGTTCTCCGATCAAGATAAATCATTGGCAAATCAATAGGCACTTCATGCCTATAACATGGTTACCAAAAATATCTATAAAATGGTATTAGTTTTGAACATTCAAATCATCGAATAATATTCATATTTTTCTTTTATTCTAGTTTTTTCTTATAATTTGCAATAAGGAAAACTCAGCCACAAATGCTAGCTCATGGTGACAAGGACTACATTTGTCGTTTATGTGATTGATGTGGGATCTCTATCTTTTTGAAAAATTATGTGATTTCTACTATTTTTGAAGTTTTCATAAAAATCATTTCTAGAAATATAAAGCAAAAGTCACTTTTTTTAAAACTATAACAAACAGGGCCCTAAGTTAGGAGTTCGTCACATGTACAAAGTTTAACAAAACAAATCAATCCAGGGAATTCTTACAATTTTTTTATCTGAATGAACATTATTCTTTGTGATATGGAAGTCAACAGCAGAAGCTCCATAACCAGGCTGCAATGAAGGTCAAACGATATTAAATATGTTCTCGATGTGAAATATGACTAGATTTGACAATCGCAATTTGACTATCTAAAAGAACCACCTTGGCTTCGATTGACACGATTATTGGACCCAATTCCATATTAGGATAGTACCTGCAAGGCAGTCAGCGTATAGACAACTAATTACTGTTGCATATCAGAAATAGTGAGAGATAAAAGCAATCAGTAATAGTTGCAAGCTACATAAAAACAACACATTTTTTCTTGTAGTCTTTTGGTTTATCCTAGTTTCATGTACTTGACATCAGTAATAGTTGCAAGTTACAGAAAAACACATAGCAAAATATTATTGTTCAATTCAAAAATAAGATAAAAGATGTAGAAGATGTCTAGAGGAAGTTTCAAGGATCCCTACCTTTGCATTATAGTTAATACTGCAGGATGGCAAGAATTAGGTTCGGCAATTGCATTTCCCAGCGTGCAGTAGTTTTTTCCTATCTACATTTTGAAAGATGATTGTGACAAAATGGCACATAGAAAAAATAGTAATGATGATGATAATGATAATAAGCAACATATAAGCAAACCTTGTCAGCAATATTTAAAAGTTCTTTGGAATCATTCTCCTGGAACCATCCAATTTCACAGGCATTCTATAATAACAAACAGTGTCAGTAGTAAATTCACGTCTTAAGAATGTTGTGAAACATAACTCCAGATTCTAGACAAACTACGTAATAAATATATAAAACAAATCTCGTATATATCTCAAGATATCACCATATGGCTAAGTGGTATAACACAAATTTAATTTATGATATGACGAAGTGAAATTCATTCAAGACTTAAAAAGCAATCAGATTTGGAAAAATTTCATGAAATCAATAACTTAAACAAATGCTCCAAAATCATTCTTGGCACAGTGCAAGAGTTCTCTTGGTGGGTTATGTTTTATGAAAATTAATTGCCAAGTCATCCTTAGTCAACAGTGACAGACTGCCAGTAGGCTTTTTT
>Ga0228710_1003988_pt1 | contig 23364 bp, 11 predicted proteins | sample MedpolnodulmetaG_FD_177995 | JGI IMG/M metagenome (GOLD analysis project Ga0228710, IMG submission 177995) | Root nodule microbial communities from Medicago polymorpha collected in Santa Monica, California, United States - pink nodules | ecosystem: Host-associated > Plants > Roots > Nodule...
AAAAAAGTAAAAAAAAAAAAACAAACTTTTCATAAACCCATTTCATAAAAAACAAGAGTGAGAGATTCAGCTTACGGATCAAGCCAATTCAATTCAACAGTATGAAAATTAAGCTAAAAAAACAACAACAAAAGGAAAAATAAAAACCTTGGTGGGTAAAAGAGAAAAATGAGGAAAATGAAGAACAAGATAATAGAAATGAGAAGTTAGGTTTTGTTATTAACCTAGGAAATGAAAAGGAGTGTTGGTGGCTGCGCGAGTTTGTTGGAGACTTTGGCAAATGCCGCAGGTGGAACCAAGTGCTTTGGGGCTGAGAGAGAGTCAAATAACGTGAAAAGAGTGGTTTTTAAGTGTGATGTGATGTGAACCCAACCTGCTCAAATTGACCCATTGGGCTAGTGGGTTAGTGGGTCAGTCTAGCCAATCAAAAAGTGCCACGTGGGTCGATTAATAAAATTTAAAATAAAAATATAATTGTTGTAAAAAAGAAGAAAAAAATATATAACTTTTAAAAATAAAAAAAAATCACACATCAAACATCAAAAAGCAATACTTCTTATTTTCTCCTAATGATGTACATGTCATATTCTTATTCATAAGAATATTATTAGCATCGCTTCTTATTTTCTCTTAAAATGTACATGTCATATTCTAAGTCAAAATAATGTATTGACATCGCTTCTTATTTTCTACTAAGGATGTACATATCATATTCTTAGTTAAAATAATGTATTGACATCACTTGTAATTTTCGCTTAAGGATGTACAAGTCATATTCTTAGTCATAATAATGTATTGACATCACTTCTTATTTTCTCATAAAGATGTACGTGTCATATTCTTATTCATAATAATCTATTGGCATCGCTTCTTATTTTCTCCTAAGGATGTACATGTCATTTTTTTTAACAATAAAAAATTGTATATATTAACAATCATATTAGGTCTCCAAAGCATTTTCCCTAAGGATGTACATGTCATTTTTTTTAACAATAAAAAATGGTATATATTAACAATCATAGTAAGTCTCCAAAGCACAAGATGTACCAAGGAAACCCCTAATATTTATAACCTGTCAATGTTACAAATAGCAATTAGTCAATGCCCAAACACAGTAAGGGGCTTGACCATCATGTGCTAAAACCAAAAACAAAGTTAGCGTTACTATCCTTAAGCCACCATAAAGAATAACGCTTTACTTTATCTAACAAATGAGCTATGGAATTTTCTACATTTTTTTAACATTTTATTATTACGGTCATTCCATATAGTCCAAGCACAAAGTAACCAAACTAGCTGCAAAAAGGATTGCCTTGCACACAAGTCACCCGCCGAATGAGTAAACTGATATAAATGTTCGGAGATACTGTGAGGGTCCAGTCCCCGACACACCAAGCCAAGCACGCACCTCCTGCCATGAAGAGCTGTAGAAATCACATGATAAAAATAAATGTTGAGATGTCTCCAAGTGATCACAACCCGCCACGCAACCCGCATCAGCGTCTGTAACAATGCCGCAATCCAACAGGGTTGATCTTGTAGGCAACCGATCCCGCAAGAGCCTCCAAGCAAAAATTGAAACTTTCAGGGGAACTTGTTTATGCCAAATCAAATTCGCCGCATGATCAACCTGAGAGGTATCCTGAGAGGTTAAGAGCTGGTAAGCACTACGAACCGTGTAGCCTGCAAAAGGATCCAGTTGTCACCTCCAAGAATCTGTAAGATTAAACTGCAAAGAAACACTAGGAAGTCAAGTAACACACTCCCATAACATATCCTCCTCCCACACTCACAACCATCTCCTCCACCTCCATGTCACCCCCGTCCTCCCACCCGAGAGCTGACATAAGCGAAACAGTACATGATTTGTCAACTGCTAGCTCAAATAAACGCCTAAAACGCACACCCAAAGGCACTCCTCCTAACCACGGATCATGCCAGAAAAAAATATCAACACCATCGTCCACCTTTCATGAGACATAATCCTAAAACCACCCTCCGCCAACTACACCTAAACCATCACGGATTTTAGCTATCTTCTGCCACCAAGAAAAACCACTCCAGTATGTCATATTCTTAGTACAAAATAATGTATTAGCATCACTTCTTCCTTTTTTATAAAGATGTACATGTCATATTCTTAGTCATAATAATGTGAGGGCACATTTATCCCTCCTACTAAATCCATCTACAACCTACCCCAAAAGACTAGGCTTAACGTCAAATAACAAAATATTGATCTGAGATAAGACCTTATGGCACAACACAGCAATACACAAAGCATATCCATAAAGTACATAGCAAATTAATACAAAATTAAATCGACAACGTGAGTCATAAGATCCAGTTTTGATCACATTACCACACCACCCACCAAACAACATCTCATGAGCCATCTATACGGGTATTTTTTTTATCCAAGTACCCCAATACAATTCAACATAATACACCAACTGGACCTCTATAGCATTGCCATACCATACAGTAGAAAGGTGATAGGTTAGTCTACATGCACTCACTGATCTTGACCTTTTTCTTTTCATTAATTGAGCAAAACTATAAAACCTCCCAACAAGTAGTACAAGATTGATTTTTTTTTTTTAGCTTGTCATTTCACATTTGCATAGCATCAAAGATTGAATACACCTGCTAATTATCATGTCACCACTTTAACATCACTTATCTCAACAGATCCGAGGCTACAAAAATCAGGAGTCTTAAGCCATTACTATTATTATCAACAATTCTCATTACAAATTACCATCTTCGCTTACACCTACACAACTGATGGGAAAAGAGTAATTAAATCATTCATATATTTTTTTTAAGAATTTAAACTAGTCCATCCAAATTAATACCGGAAAAAAATCGAATTTAAAACTTTGAAAGGAGCACACTCCAAAGTATTTACGCCAATACAACACCTCTATCATTACAAAGTGATTCTTTCCAAACACAACTCGCATAATGTACAGCTCCATCAAACTCCAACCAAGCTTTTGAGAAAATATTTAACTAAGTATTCACTCGAATTACAATGTCTCCACCAATTCTTGTCATTAAATGATGTAGCTGGGATCTATTTTAACCAGAACAAAGATATGTCTTATTTAACCAAGTTGCTTGGACTCCAATGGCAAGGAGCTCCTTCCAAGGACGTACCCAGGGAATATCGGGTTCGATTTCAAGGGGGAACAACGCTTGGTCAATGCACATGCCTCTACGCACGAGCTGGATTAGTCGCTCACCTTTGGTGGGTCGGAAACCGGTGCGAAAGCCAAAAAAATAAATAAAGATATGTCTTATTTAGATCTCTTAGTAGCATGTACCACTTAATTGGCTATCAATTTTTATTTAACTATGTCTAATTCTTTCATGCTTCTTCCTCCGGTGGACTAGATACCATCGACCGTCTATGTTCCCACCCCGTGCATTCTTCTCTGTGTGCTTTAACAACACAACTCTATAATTTCAGTGGATAAGTTCATACAAACCTTTGTTTTGGTTTTAAATTGATTTTCATAAGTGAAAGATAAAATCGAACACCTCAAGTCAGTGGATCTTTGAGTCAAATCCAAATTTTTTTAAAAAAAAAAATAGAAAAATAGCACAACCCTATGTGCAATATTACAAGTTCAAAATATCAAAAAATAGCACAACTTCATCTATTGGACTATACTTTGCCTATTGGGCCACAATCTTATTTGGCCAGAATTCAACTTTCGATTGAAGATTTTACTTTATGCCCCCCCCGACCCCCTCCCCTTTTGTACTTTCACCCCTATATGTTATCCTCATGTATAAAGTTAAAACAACTAATTTTTTTTCCTTCTGTCTCAATATGTTTCCGGTTCGAGTAAACCTTTTGCGACGGCTTAGAGACATATACAACATACTCCAGTTTGCGTTTAAAACTTAAAGGATTTTGGGATTCTATGTATGAGGGAACTTTGAAGTGTAATATAAGATGATTATGCGATAAGCTCTAATTTTGAGCAACTTTTGATTGATTATGATTATGGCGATGCCGATATCATTTTGGAGCGAATTTCAGTTAGAATTCATCAATGTATTCTAGGCTCTAGGACTAGGAGTATGTTTTTCCATGAAGTATTCAAGAGAGATAAAGATAAAAAAAAAGGATCATCAAAGAATACTTGTAGTGTTGTTGGAGTGATTGGTTGCCTTATGGCAAGGTTGGATGTGAAGTGTTTGTCATTTACGTATAAATTGGTAAAACTCAAGCATCTCATTATTACTACACTGGAAAAGATTGTCAAATGATTTCCAGATTCAACTTCGGAAAAATAAATATGACTTTTATGGAGGAAAAAAAAAGAAGAGATAAACCAGAAATGTTTTGAGTAGTTTTTCGAAATTTTAACTCAACATAGAGATGTAAGTTTTTTGAAATTATTCAAGTATTCCTGGAAATACTAGACTACCATATAGGGGTGAACTTATGTTGAACTCATGAATATTGAAAGTGAGGGTGAAAAGAATTAAGGAATAAAAAGTTAATTGGCAAAAATGACAAGATTGGAATTATCAATAATTTGGATGGGTGAAGGTACAAATATTAGGGTATTGGGTAAAATTTTCCTTTCAATTTGCTGTGGACCAAGTCATCAATAGCCATGATCCAAACTGGAAAAAATCATTAGAACCAATTCTCCAGTCATGAACTATTGCCGGTTTCTTCCTTAAAAAAAAAAAAACTTATGCTGGTTTCTTGTGTATTTTCCATAGAAGTGTAATAAGTTAAAAGTTGTTTGGCAAAATATTGTATAAATCTTTGAATTTACAATGAATTAACATAATAAATAAAAAAAATGTTTAAAATATTTTGTTTTTCTTTAGTAAGTACTTAATTGATATTGTGTTTGGCCTACCTTCTCCTTAAAATTGTAGAGAAGTAGAAAAAAAAAGTCGGGTCAAATGGTGACTCTTTTTTATAAGACATAAATTTAAGCTTATGGCTTATAGCTTATAAGCTCGTGTGATTAAAAAAGACCTGCTCGATAACTGTTATTTTTACACGTGCTTATAGCTTATTTTTATGAGATTATAGTTGTTTGTGATAAGCTTATTCAAGTAGCTTATAACTATTATATTTTATCTCAATTTTAACCTTGTAATCTTAATTTGAAATATAATTATTAATGAAATACACTTTTTTATGTCATTTCAAATTTATAAACAACTTCAACCACTAATGATACCAAAGATTACAAATCCTAACTTATAAGTTATCTTCTATAAACTCATCCGATATAAACTAACTTATCAGCTGTCCGCTACTTTTTTTACTACACACAACCTAGATATAGAAGTATTTTTTTGAAAATTATACATTCAATATCTCAAAACTAAAATTTGATTTTTCAATACAAAATTTGTCTTTCAATTTTTTTTTGGCTTCTTAACTTGTACTCGAACGACACATGTGCCCTTCGAGAGTCAATGGTTCAACTTATCAAGCAAGACGCTGACAAATGTGCTGATTTTATTGCTTCTTTAGGCCATAGGATTTCGTTTACTTTAATAGTATTCTAGTTCTTTGCTATACTCTTTGCTTATTGTTGATTGCAAGACTTCTTGTAATCCTCTTGTGTATAGGTAATTAATTCAATTTCTACAAACAAACAAAAAATAATAACACATTCGTTATAATATATGATTAAAAATATAAGCACGTATATAAATTAGGGAATGACTGCAACAAAGGCACCTAGATATACAAGATCTATTAATTTATTTATTTTTTACCGTAAGGAATCAGTTAAAATAGTTCTTTAAGTTAATATATGTAGATGCCGATGTTCGAATCCCGAATATCCTTGACTTATTCAACCTTAAGAGAGACATATTTCTAACCACTAAACTACCAAAATAAAGAGATGAAAGTGCGATCCAGAAGTCCTAGTTCAACTGGCAAAATGCCGAAATTGTTAGGCCGGATGACATGACCGGGGTTCGAACCCCGGTACCTCCACTTGTGTGTGTGAGTTTATAATGGCTTTACCATTTCGTCTATCTACCAACAAAAAAAAAAGATGAAAGTGCGCGCTTTCTTTTTTGAACGGGAAAGTGTGCATTCTTTTCTTTATGATAATTAAAAAGTGTGTGTTGTTGATTGCTAAATAAATAGAGTTAGGATCCTCTCCATTTACTACATTCTTTGCCATGCAATCCAATAAACGAGATTGTGCAATTCTCGGGTGCTTTACTATGCAATCCAAAAAATTAAGTTTATTGTCCAAATTACTTTCTTTGACTAATGAATTTGGTATTGATAGTATATAAAGTTAAATTAATTGGAGAATATTTTAGAGGTAATAAATTAAAAAAATAGAGAATTTGTTAAAAACATCTTGGCTAAAATGTACTCCCCCAAGTTTTTAAAACCAGTGATTTTGGCCCCCTTTAGTTTGAAAATTGCACTTTTAATCCTCCAACTTTCACCCATTTATAGAACAGTGGTCCTCCTTGATTTTGATATGGTCAAAGGTGATGTGGATATTTTTTCTATTGAAATTGTTGCCACTGATTACCAATTTTTATTTGCTTCTTATTATTTATTTTTTGGGTTTTGTTTTGATTTCTTTATTTGAAGTTGGTTAATGTTTTTAGATTTGAATTTTGGTGTTTTTAATTTCTTTATTAAAAATAATAATAATTGTTTTAAATCCAAATGGATTAAGTAAACATAGATGACATTTTATATTAAAAACTAAATGTCCACATCAACTTTGGTCAGGTCAAAATCAGAGAGGGTTATGGTTTTGCAAAAGGTGATGAAAGATGGGAGGCTTAAACTACGATTTTCAAACTAAAGGGGACAAAATCGCTAGTTTTAAAATGTTAAGGACCGAAAAGTATATTTTAGCCAATTATCTTATATTCCGTTCTAAAAATATGAAACCATTGTGTTTATGTTTCATTCTCGATGGTATATCTATTTAGTGGGTCAAAATATAAGAAAATCTAACTAATCTCACCTTATTTAATACAAGTATTTTCAAAATATTCTCCAATGAAGCAATTTCTAATACAAAATTAATTAAAAAGAAAAGATAATTTGGAAAATGCAATTACTTTTTTCATTACATCAAAACAATTAAATGACAATAATCACTTTTTTTTAATCAGCATATAATTAGTTATTTTTGTTTATGATTGAGTAGAGTACCTTACACATATAAGGACAGAACCATGGAACACTAGCTAGAACCTGCAGCACCTCAATGCTGATTAATATATCATGACATATAATATATATGCACTACATTTTGATGGAAAATTTTTCATGACTATTTTTTGAGCTATTTTTTAAACCCCACGTTTTGCTTTATATTCGAAGTCATAGTCTATGAGACCTTAAAAATGACATTGGAATGCAAATGAAGTTAGTGGGGAGCATGGAAGCTTATTTGAAGGGATGCTTTTATGTTCAAATTGCAGCATATATATGGATTCCGAGCTATTGAAATTGATGTTTATAAAGTTTAGAGACCAATTAATTGAGTTTGTTATAAGGTGTACTGTAGGTACTAGCAATTGCAATTACATTTACAAGTTACAGACAGAACCAGAAAGGTGTAAGGTCATATTCATGTGCCACTTAACATGTTGAAGGAGCAGTAAACAAATGCACCACTAGACTCAATGGAGGTATGATTATTACAACCATTTAGGAAATCAGATTCCTTACCTTAAGTCAAATTGTAATTATGTGGCCTCAATTACAGTTGCCTTGCGGTTGAGAGGATTAGGATCCTCCGGAGAGATACATGCATGATTAAAATAAGGGAAATGCTAACTTGAGAAATGATATTAGTCCAATCATTTTATGATTAGACAATTATTTTTTGAGTTTAATGGTGGTGGGTGGATGGTTCAAAACAATTTTGCACACAATCAATCAACACATTTAGAATTGTCACATCAATTAAATTATTGTTAGGTTTTTATTTGACGTGGCAATTCTAAATGTTTTGATTAGTTGTGTTTGCGAAGTTTTTTTGAACTCAACCCACCACCATTAAACTCTTATTTTTTTCATACTCACATTATGTTTTTATTTCTCTCTCGCTTTCTATTGTTTTTGACTAATAGAAAGAAAAAAAAGGTTGTCACAAAAGTTATCACTAAATAGTTCTACAAATATCATTAGTCAATTTCATTTTCTATTGATAGTGGAACCAGGTGGTGGGATGTGATGCCTATTTTTCTTGTAACACTCTCTAACAGTCACTTTCTTATTGGATGAAACTCATTTGGATATACATGGTTGGCACATGCTACTTCTAAGTTACTCTGATTAGAGTCTCTTCTGACATAACTCCAAGTTATCTTTCATCCTCCCACTCTGATGTGTGATAACCTTAGTGTAGTATTGTTGTCTCACAATCCAGTTTTACATACTCATACAAAACATATTGAATTGGACATTCATTTTGTTCCTTTGTGGTTAAGAAAATGTGCATCACACATGTTCCTGCATCTGCTCAAATTACAAATACTATGACTAAGCATCTCTCAACCCCCTACGTTTCAAGACATGAGATACAACCTCAAGGTTGTTTGTTCCAACCCACCTTGATCTTGTGGGGGAGCATTAGTGTATATATGATCATTACTTTGTTTTGTTAGGTTGAGATGATTCAGTTTTATTTGCATCCATTTTCGGTTAGAAAAGTTAAGACATCATCTCTATATTACAAAGCTCTATATATATAAGAGCTGATATTTGACCATTGTATCATGTATGTAAGATGAAGTTTACACAATATTCACTATACCTAGTTAATTTTACATTTCTCTAGTAAAAACATCCCCATAAACACAATTAAAAATACGGACACATGATCAAAATGTAACAGTCGAGATTTTTATATACTAATATGACACTTATTCTGAGAGAGGAACATGACCGACCTAACACATATTGAGGCTCAACGCGAAATCTAAAATGATGTCTTTTAAATTATTACTAGTTTATGCAAAAATAATAGCTTATTAATAGTATTATTTTTTTTTACAAAAGTAGTTTTTTTATTCAAAATTTCATATTTCAAACTTTTTTTGATGCAAAATCATTCATTAAATTATCATAATCGGTTTCGTTTAAAAACTCTTTTTCAATCAATAATATAACAAATCTATTTAATCTTTGTTCACATATTGTTAATTTTAAATAAGATATTAATAACTTTAATTTTGAAAAACTTTTTCGGCAGACGCAACAATGATATGAATTGTTAACATTATTCTATAAACAATATACATCTTTGAAAAAAATGAATCAAAGTTGTTTATGTAATTAAGTATATCAATTGATATTTCATTTTTCTTGATATTTTTTTATCTCTATAACTTAATGAGGTATTGAGTATAATATATAAAAAAAATAAAATATTTTCAGACTTTGGGCAAAGGCCTAGCTTGCCTATAATTTGAGTCAATTCTGCAGAAGAAATATTTGATAATGATAAAGCCTTGTTGGCGATGTAAGTTATGTAGGTTAACAGACAACTAATATTCTATGACAAAATAGTTTAACATCAATGTTAGTCGCTCTATTGGCGACAATAATGATACTCTCTTTTGGGATGATGTCTGGTTGGGTGGTGTGTCGTTACGGGATATATATATAGTAGATTATTTGATTTGTCGACGCTGAAAGGGGTGTCTGTGTCTGTGATGTGCAACTTAGGATGGGGGATAGATGGCGGAGCTTGGAATTGGAGACGTAGGTTGTTTGCTTGGGAAGAGGAGCTGGTAGGGGAACTTAGGCTTTCACTTGAAAATATTAACTTGCAGGTTACTAGGGAAGATAGATGGTTGTGGAGGTTGGAGTCAACTTCTAATTACACCGTTCGTAGTGCCTACAAGTTTTCGAATGAGCAGTTTCATCTTGCTTCTGAGGTCCAGTTACCTTCCATTTGGCATAAGGATGTTCCTTTGAAGGTAGTTTTGTTTGTGTGGCGTTTGTTCCATGATAGACTCCCTACCAGGGACAATCTCTTTCGTCGTCGAATTATTGACATAGAAGGATGTGGTTTGGTGGAAACATCTTCTCACTTATTTTTACATTGTAATTTATTTGGCTCTGTTTGGAACCATATCTATCGGTGGGTTGGTGTTTCTGCAGTCATGCCTGCTAATGTGGAAGATCATTTTATTCAATTTAGTCATATTGGTGGTGCTACTAAGACGAGGCGATCGATATTACAGGTTATTTAGTTTGCAACAACGTGGGCATTATGGAAAGAAAGAAATAACAGAATATTTAATACTATAGAAAGTTCTATTTCTCAGGTGGTGGATAAGATCAAGGCAATAACCTTTAGGTGGTTGAAGGTGAAGCTCGTTACTCTTCCCCTCAATTACCATGGTTGGTGGCTAAGTCTGTTTACATCCTCGGGATAGGCTAATTTTCGGTTTCTTTCTTTTGGTTTTTGTTCATGGCACTCGGTGTTGCCTTGTAAATATTACTGATACTTTTTCTGTATTTCTTGGTGTTTCTTCCTAAATACTTCTTGTGCTAGGAGGGCCAATTGTCGTCGTAATATATTCCATTTTAGTCTCTTCAAAAAACAAATTCTATGACAAAACAATATTTTGAGAGTTCGAGGTCTGATTTATTTTAGGGGTTCATGAAAGGATCATGCTAACCAATCAAAATCCAATGTTTGATGGAATACATGAAAGTTGGGCGGTAAACACGGAGAATATGGTTGTAGTTTATGAGATATTTTTAAAGAAAAGAATCCAAGTCATGCATTGAATTGGGATGAGATTGAGGTAAAAACTCATTCAATTCAAAATAAATTATTTTAGGTTAAATCAGGCGACATAATTAGGTTAAATCTAGAGTTAATATTGCGTTACGGGTTAACCTTTATAAATAAGAGATGTGTTTATTTCTTTCGATAAAAAATAGGATATTTTGTTAAGCATGAAACATCTTGATAAGCATGAAATAATTTAGTAACTATTTAACTTAAAATTCCTTCCCAAAATATTAGGTTAAATCAGGCGACAGAATTAGGTTAAATCTAGGGTTAATATTGCGTTACGGGTTAACATTTATAAATAAGAGATGTGTTTATTTCTTTCCATAAAAAATAGGACATTTTCTTAAGCATGAAACATCTTGATAAGCATGAAACAAATTAGTAACTATTTAACTTAAAATTCCTTCCCAGAAAATTAGGTTTAATAAGGCGACAAAATTAGGTTAAATCTAGGGTTACTGTTGCGTTACGGGTTAACATTTATAAATAAGAGATAATTCAAACCCATCCGATTTAATACAATTTAATCTGAAATGACTTTTTGGATATCCAAAATTGTAAAAAAATTATATTAAAATTTGTTAGGCCGAATGTTGTGACCGGGGTTCGAACTACAACTCCTCCACTTACATGTGTGAGTTTTCAAATGACTATTGTCATTTCATTTATCTACCAAAAGACAATTATACTAATACAGGTATAAAGACAATGTAAAGTAACTTGTTTAACATAAAATATGATATATAATAAACTAAAATAATATCATTATAGAATGACAAATAATAGATTATGTAGATTTTGTTTTACCAAAAATAGATTATGTAGTTGAAACATATATGTGAAATAGTAAAAATAAAAAACTATTAAATTATACTAATAAATATTATTGAAATCAAGTTAAAAAAATGATAGGATTAAATCATGATATCATACTATAAAAAATAGATATTAAAATAAATATATACAATTCGGTTTTGATTTTGAAAAAAGAATTCAAAATTCAATTTCATCCGGCGGTTTTCACAAAATAAATATCCAAACACAACTAACAATCATTTATATACCGATACACTGTTTTAGGATTATTCCTTATACAACCTTGAGCAACAAAATACATGTACAAGTGCTGGGAGATGTACTAAACTTTCTGATATTGTTCAAGGAATGCAGGCACAATGTATGATTATATATTGATGCTACTCTCTTCGGTTTCAAATATAATTAAGCAACTTTTCACTTTTTAAATTTATTTAATAAATGATGTATGTGATTCATATGATAGATAACATACATCATCATTTATTTCTCTCAAAAAAAAATACATCATCATTTATTGAATGAACCTTAAAAGTGAAAAATCGCTTACATTTGAGACCGGAAGGAGTAATACAATCTTAATGTACTCGCTTGTTTAAGGCTTTTATAAGCCCTAGCTTAATTTTCTATTGGACTCAAACTTTTATAGAATTTTGTCAAAGATGAAATCATGTCACTACAATGATAAGTCAAGTGGTGTACAAGAATTAGTCAAGTTGAAATAACAGAAAGGCTAATATCTCTGCCTGCCTAGATTTAAATCAAAGGATAAGGTTCCCAAATTCCATCCATTGGTATTAAGTAGAGGGAATGTATGGCCCATTTCCCAGGGGGGATTCCCCTTCACATAATGAGTTATGATCTCATTAAAAAAAGGGTCAATTTTTCACTGGATTTCCGGGATATGCCATTTATCTTTAGTTTAAGGGTTAGAGAGGTATGAGTTGTTTTGCTAACCACTTTACCACTTGTGGAAGTTTGTGATCCAATGCCTTATATTCCCAATGGTTTTGATAGAATATATTCACAATAATAGTTATTTCTTTATTATGCTAAAGTGAAATAAATGATGAATGGTCTGCATTATCCTTCTCCTACCAAAGTATTACAAAAGAAGAATACTATTAGTGTTAGAGAGTAGAATAGATGACATTTTTTTTCATTTTAAAGATTTGAAAATGAATTTGTTTAATCGACTTTATAATGATTGTATATATATCATAAGAACTCTTAAAGAGCTTCTAAAGTCGGATAGTATATAAAGGTTTGAAATGAAAAATGTTGGATGCACAAAGTTTGTTTGAATTTGCAAATTTATTATTTAAATGAGATTTTATGCATCAAGAAATTTTTATAGCAAATGTATTAAAATAGTTTAATATGGATAAATCTAGTTTATTACGTACTAGAATGATTGCAATGTCATTTGACATGAATAAAGATCATGCCATGCCTCAAGAAAATGATGAACTTGAATTCGTCCTGAAGTACCATATCTTTGTTCAAACGAGGACACTTATATATTTTGCTAATTATATATATCGTGGTATTTTATTTTTGTCAATAATAATAGATAGAATTATTGGAGTTAAGTCAAGGATACAATTTGTATCTTATACAAACAACTATATAATTTGAGCATATGAAAATGTTAACACTACATCTAGGAATTGGAGAATGTTTTTTATTAAGGATTATTATTTTACACATACAAGAATATGAAGATAGACCAGATCTTTCTACAAAGTCACGACCAAGTAAAGATTTTGAGTAACTAGTATAAAAAATTATTTGACCTTCTTCGTCCCATATATAACTGTCTTTATAATGGGGAGAGAAAAATGCGATATGCACTCTTTTTTCCTTAACCATTGTTTTATCCCATAGGTTTTTCCAGGTTAAGTTTCTAACGAGGCAGATCATGACACAAATAGATGTTGTACTCTTTTTCCTTCACTAAAATTTTTTCCCACTTAGTTTTTCTCTAGTAAGGTTTTAATGAGGCATATCCTCGATGGACATTCAAAAGGGAGGTTATGAATATAAGTGGATGTCCATTTAGCAATTGAGTTATTGGGTCATATTATTAGCTCATGCGTATCACTGTCTTTCTTTCTCCAGTCATTGTATTTCAATAGTTGTTGTTCTCACTTCAGTTTTTTTCTTCAAAACACATGAAAATTACATATTTAACCCCAATGATAGCTAACTACCATTCAAGAACAAAGAAAACGAAGAAGCCGGACGGTAGTTAGCTACCGTTGAAGTTAAATGTGTACTTTCCATGTGTTTTCAAGCAAAAACTAAAATGGAAACAACAAATTTCTTGTATTTCTTTGTAAATAGAGTTCATATGTAACCTAATTGTACATCACAAAATAATAATAGAATACTCTCTTGTGGGTTATGACTTATGAACAATTCTTACAAGTGTACAATTTCAAATAAAATTTATATAAACACACACAAACCTCTGAAGCCTAGATACTTCAAAATAGATGACGTATCGTATCCCCTGCGTATCCTACACTGATACATGCTTGATACTTCCCGATACATATTAGGAGAGTATCCAAAGATTAATTTTTTTAAAACAATTATCCAATACTTTTCAGATACATCTGGGATATGAGCGATATGCAGTGGAAAACCGATATGTGCGGGCTACCTGATGTTTATATTATATTTGGTATATATGTAATTGACTAAGTAATGATGCTTTCTATTTAGGATATATCATATATGTAATTGATTAATTGTCGTTTTCTTTATTATTAATATTACTTACATTTATATTTCTACTGTTGTCGCGGTCTGTTTTGTGTCTCTTTGTTTGTTTGAGAACAATGCTATTGTTGATTGTTGTTTGAAGGCAATTTCAATGGCGTGCCTTATTGTTTTTCTATGTCTGTTTGGTCTAGGTTTTGCGCCAATTTTTTTTTTTTTGGCTTTTGAGTTTTAGTCCATATTTTGTATTTTGAGTTTTAATATGTAGTTTAAATTTAATTTTTTATTGAAGTATCTCAGCCGTATCATATCTTAAATTTTAAAATTTTTCCATATCAACGTATCGGTGCCGTATTGTATCCGTATCGACGTAGCAGTCACAAACGAATAAAATAAAAAAGAAATAATTTTGCCATATCATTATTTTCTATTTTTACTTTTTTTGGTAGATACTTGTTTTTATTTGTTTATGTGTCCAATTTTATTTTATTTTACATTTAGAGTTGTTCTGAATTATTTATGATAGGACATTGTTTTACCCTGATAACAGTTCTTTGGTGGATCCACACCTTGATAACAAAGTCATCAAATTCAAATGACCTTGAATCACATGAATGGTGGATGTCTCTTTCACCTATGCATTTTAAGGTCCACTTTCTGCCACACTATTACTGTGCTTCTGCTAAGGGTGCCCTCACTCACCTCCAAATATATATACCCTATTATGCTATAACAATTTTTTTTAGGCAAATACACTATAACAATTAAAATTTAAGAGATCTACCATTATAACAAACTTCTTTATTTTGCTACATATTGATTTGAGAGACTAAAGTAGTCGTTTATTAATTCCATATTAGATATTGTTGTCACGTCTTTTGAACCTAAATTACAGTTATTAAATGAATTTTTGTTTTGCTTAGGATTCCATATTTCTAAATAATCAAACATCAATAGATTAGTTTGGCCAATCACGTGCGAGATACCTTGTTTTTTTCTTCTTTAAGTGGTAGTCATGATTGGGCTTATAATTGTAGGCATGAATAAGGACTCATATTATTTCTAAAATAACAATTATTTTAAAAAATATCTTAAAAAGTTAAATGAGTGTATATAATAGGGCAATGTTAACAAATATATTTATGACTTTGCATTGAAAATTACAATTTTAAATTTTTATAAAGTTAAATTCATCACTTTTTCACTACTTCCCTACATTATATTTTTATTCTTGTTTTCTTAATCAATGTCTTAACTACACTCTTTATTGTTTTCCCCTATAATAAAATAAAATGATGCATAAGTACAAAGAAGGAAAGTTATTTACCAATATTTTGTAGAAAAAATGAGTATGAATTGACAGTTCGCTAGAGAGTTCACAATCAATATAATGGATGTGGGGTTCAAAGTGATTTGGGTAGTTATTTGTGAATTGTGATGGCAAGTTTGTCTATATATGAGGGGAAACCGATCTTGGTCTGCTGTATTTGTCATTTGGGACCATCTTAGAGCATTGCTAGCTTCTTCATTGCACAAAACATGCATTCTCATCTATAATTATCAATAAACACATCAAACCTACTCAAAAAATAAATAAATCGATTTTTTTGGGTACAAAAATAAATCGATTTAACCTTCAAATAATGTAGGAAAATTTAAAGTTCCAACCCACCATTAATTAACAAGTCAATCTTTCCACATACTCATCCGTAGCAAATTTAATATAAATAAAAAGATTTGAATGTAAATGATTTATTTTTTATGTGAAAGAAATTCAAATCATTTCATTAGATAATAAGTCATTGATATATAGTAGGACATCAATAAACAATTGGGAACTAATGTTTAATTAGACTGTGTTATTTTATGAGTGACCTCATTTGCTTGTCTCTGATTAAGCTCAACCAATGAGTTGTGAAAAGAATTACTAAAAACTTGCCTACAATACTAAATTACACTACCAAACTCAGAATTGTGTTTGCTTCCACCGTTGAAAGCATCTATCATTATTTTAAAATCAAGCGAGAAATCGATACCATCAAAACCCAACTCAGCGACCCACTGCAATGCTTGAGAAATACCCATTGTTTCGCCTAACTCAACCAAACATAATGGAGAGAACCATTTAGTTCTCGCAAGGACAAAGCTACCATTGGAATCACGAATGCACATTCCTTTATCAACTTTATTAAGATCGTATGAGAAAGATGCATCAACACTGCATTCATATCTACCTGATGCGGGGCTCTACCATGTATGAGTGTGTGTACGGCTTTGTCTTTGTTGAAACTGCTCTTCGGTCGTCCTATCACTTTTTCGCATCTCCTGCGCGAGCTTCCAATCTTCTAGCATAAGCACAACATGTCACATTATATATATTTATGTATATATATATATATATATATATATATATATATATATATATATATATAGAGTACTCAATCCTAATTTCTCAAACTTTTAGTTCAGATAAGCAAGGGGAAAAACTTTCTGACTACAAATTGTGTTTAAACACACTCCTTGAAGAATCACTACTTGTAATAGTGCCTACAGGATTAGTTAATCTCTCTTTTTTTCGTCACCATCAACATTTTAAGATGTCCTATATAACATTTGAAATCAGCTCTGGGCAGTAACCGTAACAACTCTAATCAAGATCTAAATTCTTCTTCATACTTTCATAAACCATGTAAGTAATACTTGCAGCCGGCACAACTTTGAGGAGATTTGGAATGAGTCCCTTGTAGAACCCTCGAAAGCCTTCATCCTTAAGGGTTTTCCAAAAAACATCAGACATTCCCTTGTAAGCACTAGAAGTGTTGGTAGGTTGTGCCTGCAGCCTGAGAAGCATGGCAATGTAATGTAATTAAAGAACATACATTGTATACAATTCTAAAAGGTTAAATTTAATTTTTGGACCCTTAAGTTGTTTTTAGGTTTTACTTTGGCCCCTTAAGTTTTTTTCGTTCCATTTTGGTCCCAAGTTACAAACGATTTTTGTCCTTTCGTTCAGTTTTTCATTTGAGTCTGTCAAATTTTCCATTCTTGTGTTTCCTTCTTCTTCTTCTTGCTGGGTGAGGCTCCTAATCAACAAATTGTAGTGCCAAACATATGACGGACTCAAATATGGAAACCAGGCAGGAAGAACCAAATGTCTAACGTTCGTAAATTAAGGGACCAAAATGGAACAAAAAAAACTTAAGGACCAAAGGGAAACCTAATATAACTAAAGGACATAAAAGTGCAAGTTAGCCATTATAAATAGCTATCAAGAACAAAACCGATATCATCCCACACTCATTATTTGCTTTTGGGGCGAGAAGACCATAGAAAAACATTACTTATAGGACAAAACAATACCTTGTACGAATAACCTGCAGTGGATAGACACAAGTAGCTCCAAGAGCTCCTGAAACTGTCCCACATCCAAGTTGTACTAGAGGACCAGGTTCTATGAAAAAGAAAAGAGCATAAAAAGGTTAAATATGCTAGAAGTGTCAATTTATAAGTTAAAGAGATGAAGAGTAGCAGAAATATCATACCATGGTCAGATATAATATATTTCTTGGATATATCTTTCAAGGTGTCATAAGCAGTGAGATCAATGCCTGCATAAGGAATCATACCAAGAAGAGATGGAACAAGCCCTCTATAGAAAGCCCGGGGTCCCTCTTGGATCCATATATCCTTTGTAAGGGTTCCTAGGTTCGGAGCCCTTCCACCTTCAGAAGCACAAGTCTGTAACCTAGTTTTGATAAGATCCAATGGATAGATAGCAATCTGTGCAATGGCACCAGCCATGCCACCTGCAAAAAGTCTTCCGGCAGTACCAATATCTGACTTGTTCCCTCGACTCTCTCCAATTACATTTTTCAGCATTTCATATGCATAAAACTTGATCGCGCTCTCAGGTGCAACCTTCACAACATTCAACCCATTACCTCGGAAAAACCCTAATAAACCGTCTCGTTGCCATATCTTCGTTACTGCTGGCATAATGGATGCCTTTCCAGTCTGAATTTGTAAGACCACCTTTAGACGATCAAGAGGAGCAGTTGCTGTGCGAGAAGCAGCTCCTGCTATTCCCCCAGCAATAAAATATCTGCTCCTGTGCACATGCTTGCTAATGCCTTCAGGAATGACAGCTTGTTCTCCAATGTCTACAAGGCACACCCTCTCCCAATGTTGATATATATTTTCAAGGGTTGCTTCGTGAGGATAAAGAAGAAGAAAATCTCTCCATTCTTCAAAAGTGATAATTCCATTATTATCCTTATCAACATGCTCAACAAAGCGCGCAAGTTCAACCTCATCAATTTCAATCCCTGCAGCATCAAAGCTGACTTTGGTTATGATAAATACTATGATGAGAAAATGAAACAAGGGAATGGAAAAATCTTCCACAAAAGGGAATATCACCTTAAAGACCTAGTATATAAATAATAATGCCTGAACATATTATCCCAAACGATAAAGTAAGCAAGTAATTGAGTAAACATATATAGAATCCACCAACAAAGATTGAAGACGAATCGGCCTTCACAAGTCCCACAGCCCACACACCATACAAATCCATAGAGTTGTTTACAAAGATTGATGTTAGTAATGTGATGTTACTATGTTCATAATTGAGTAAACATATGTTCCTTAAGTTAAAGAGCAACATCAAATATCAACATTTCTTGTCCCACTCAAGGAAAAGTAACAACTCTAGCCAACAACCAACAACATACTAACATCACATTTAAAAAATAAAGAAAAGGAATAAGCATGCAATGGATGAAAGAGACAGCAACGCCACTCCCAACCAATGTTAATGTTTACTATTTTTTTATAAAATCTGTAGCACGGACACTTCCGATCAAAGGCGTGTTTGAGGACTGACATGTGTCCATGTCTATCACGAACAGTGATACATGTGATTACTTCAATTATGCCATTTTTTATTTAAATTATAACCGGTGTCGATGTGTTAGTGTCGTGACCCGTGTATGTGCTTCATAGGTGATATGAAAAAACATAACTAACAAAGTAAGTGACATAGTTAACAAGAGGGGGGCTAAAAGAATACCAGCCTTGACAAGAGCATCCCAAAGTTCTTCAGGAAGAATACAACCATTATGTTCAACATCAATAGCTTGAAAAATTCTATAAAGTTCAAGTTCTTTATCATCCATATACCGTCTAAAATCATGATAATCAATTCTCCCATCTCTATCAGCATCACAAATCATAAAAAGCTCCTTAGCATATTTATATTCAGGTGGAATCTGAAGTGCAGATAACCCTGCTTCAATGTGAGCATAATCCAAATACCCTTTATTAGTAGCATCAAAGAAATTGAATAAACTCCGAATACGAACATCTCTTTCTTCCTTTGTCTCACGCAAAGCCAATAGAACATGATCCATTGAAATTGAACCGGGTTTTTTTCCACGGCCGTGATCGGTGGTCGGAGAAGTCGCCGGAGCTGATTTGGGTTTGGAGAAACCCACGTGGTCCATGTCTATGGCTCCAGACATGTGGTTTTTGTTGTGTTCGGGATTTCAAAATTTGGGAATTTTGAAAACCCAGGGAAGCATTTGAATTTGAAGAAGTGGAAGATTTTAGATCTGAAGAGAGAAAAAATGTGGGGTTAGATGGGTCAAAATCTTGAAGTTATAAAACCGCCGCAAGTGAAGAAAAAAATAATAATAAGAATAGTAACACAACATTGAATTGAAAAAATAAGTCAAAGGAGAGAAGAATAATAAAATAATGTAAGATCAAAAGTGAATTTGATTAGACTAAGAACAGTGAAGCGTAATTTAAGAGAAGAAGAAGAAGAAGAAGGTACCTGAAATTGAAGAGAGGTGGTGATGACGGTTTCTATATGAAAAATCAATTACTAGTAATGTTTGATTTTTATATTAAAAATAAAATAAGGCAATGCGTTACGTTATGTTTGATGCGGAGTTACCGTAGAAAGAAAATGAGAGTAATTAAGAGGGGAGATAGAGAGGTCCACATTGTGATCGAGGGAGCATGGAAAGTGCTTTTCTGATTTAAGGAAATATTTTATTGTGATTGTGCTATCCCTTTTTGGTAACAGCTAGAGAAGTGAAGAAGAGGTAGGTATATTATCATTGGATATTCCTCTCAATTAAACGTGGGAATAAACTAGTTTATATGGTTGATACTTGAATACTTTAACCATTTAATCCAAGACAATCCACAGTGGTGGATGCTAAACCTATTTAGTACTACATTGAGTAGGCACACTCATTGTATACATGGGTGGCTATGGAGAATGGTGATTATGGAAGCACCATTTCTCTCTTCATTTTTCATTGGTCCCATTTAATAAATCTTAATAAAATAAATAAATTTTGTTGAAATGTAATATATAAAATTATCCGTGGAACCTATTTAATAATTTCTTTTAAGGTGTTGGGTTGGAGAAAATTGGTGCTTATTAAGTATTAGGGTAAAATGAGTGATGTGGATATATGAATTCAATTTAAGCAGTCAATTTAATTTAGGGTGCTCTGTTGTGGACGGTCTAAGGTTTAATTATTGATATGCGTGTGTGAAAAAAAAATTGTTGAAAAATGCCAATCTTGTGAAATGGATTTAAATCTCTTGCCTTAAATAATTAATCTTTGTGGTTGTGCGCGGATGTTAACTTTGGTTGTTGATGACATCTAGAGAATTCAAACTTTGATCTAAAGAGGAACACACCGCCATGTCTCGAGTCTTCACCACTATGTCAACTTATAAGGGTTAAAAAAAACCACCGTTTTTGGTTGGATATGTAGTCTATTATAGATTTATTTTTATATTTGAGTTGACATTTTTTAATAATATAAGCTGAGATAGTATAAGATTGTGTCAAGATACTTAGATATAAATGACCAACTAATACTTAGATATAAATGACCAACTAATTTTTTTTTCGGTCTAATGGTTAGAAATTCACATTTTAAAGGTGAATAAGTAGACAATTCAAGGTTCAAGCCTCAATTCATGCATATAATGTCCCTAACAACCGAGTTAAGCTCACAAATACAATGACCGACCAACTTTTTTTTGTCAAGTAGCCTAGTGGTTAGAAATTGACGTTAAAGTAAACAAGAGAATTGTCCAATGTTTGAACCCCGACCCCTACATATATTGTGCATTGTTCAACCAATTTATCACCCTTGACAATGATAATTTGAATTTACTATACAAGAATTTCTTTTATTTATTGAATAATGAAAACATAATAAAAACAATTAAAATAAGCTCAACTAACTAATAAAGATTGGAACTCGTCATTTTAATATTTCTTCCTCTCTCTCTTCTCTCATTCTCAAACCCTATCTGTTACCCCTTTCTTCTCCTTCTTCTTTTTGTCAGAGAGGTGATTTAGGGTCAAATTTGACCCAAAAATCACCCTTCTGAGTTGTTTTTTCTTGTATCCTAATTGAATAAGTGATTTCACGTATTTTCTGTTTTCTTTCGTTAGTTTTTGTGATTTCGTCGTCTCTAAACAACTCTGTTTGTTTTGATTTCCCGTCTTTGTACGGTGTATTTTTGATTTCCTGTCTTTGTGCGGTGTTTATTTGATTCAGGTTGAAAGATTAGCTTTGAGCAAGTGCAGATCCAATCAATGACAATGACTTTAGCGTCTTCAACGTTGCAGATCTGGAGACATGAATATTTCGGGGACTTTAATATAGTCCTATTGGTCATATTTGTAGGCATAAGTGCTTTGCCACTTTATGCTATTAACATGGATGTTGTGAGTTTGTTCACGTATTCATCCTTTTTGTTTTTAGCGAATTTAAATTTGTATTGTATCGATGTACTTCATCAATTTGAATGAACGAATATCGTTTATTTTTGTCAAAAAAAAACTAATAAGATTGGTTTAATTGTACCCGAAAAGAAGATTGATTTAGTTGATAAGGATTCAGTTTATTCATCTATAAAAAAAATTGACAAAAGTTTATTCAACAATAATGTAGGTTTGAAATCTCACCATAGGAACTCGTTGATAGACCATATGTACTTATTTTTGCAAGTATTTTTTGAACATTGAGGCTTTCTTTTATCTTGGGTGAGTTTTTAAGATCTAACTCACCTAATATTTTTAATATATATTAAAAAAAATGGGTAGTGAAAAAAATATTTTGATTTATTGTTTTCTTGCTCTCTTATAATTATTTATCAAAATCCAAAAATTAATGAAGGGCAAAAGAGGAGTCTGAAGAGTTTATGTTAGGACAAGAACACTTACATAAGTGTTTAAAAGAGCTTATAAAAATATCTTTATGATGTGTTCATTTTGTTTTGACAACAAACATATGATGTGTTATATTTAAGTTTTTTTTTTGGCAAGATTATAAGCTCTTTAATAGTAACACGTTATACTTAAAGTTATTTGTCCAAATAACACATATAAAAGCATTCTTTTTCAAACAACACATTTACATATAAGAAAAATATACAGCCTTTGATTTTTTTTTGGGGTAACTATACAACCTTCGAATTTTTTGAAGATTCATGTTAATCGTTAATAGAGTTCACATGGGAAGTTGCAAACAATGGCACTATTTATTTATTTATTTAGACGATCTCCATCGGAAGGGTCTTAACTATTTAAGACCCGGTACTTATTAGGTATCTTCAATGGGGAGAATCATTTTCAGGGTCTTATAAGACACGGGGTCTTACTTAAGACTAGAGCCGTCAAAACGGGCCGACCTGTATGACCCGGTCTGTTTAGCCCGATTAATTATAGGGCTTGGGCCTTAAATGTTGAGCCCGAATTTTAACAGGGCTTTTTAGCCCAGCCCTAAAAAGCCCAGTACCCGTTAGGGCTAGCCTGAGCTGGCCGCGGGTATCCCGTTAGCCCGCATAACAAAAAATATTATATAAATTATCTATATTTTTCAAATAATTCTTTACTTAGTTGATTATCAAAGTGAAAAATAAAAGTGAAAATTCAATGAATTAACACAAATATAAATGTAATATAAAATTATATTTACTC
>Ga0228710_1003989_pt1 | contig 23362 bp, 9 predicted proteins | sample MedpolnodulmetaG_FD_177995 | JGI IMG/M metagenome (GOLD analysis project Ga0228710, IMG submission 177995) | Root nodule microbial communities from Medicago polymorpha collected in Santa Monica, California, United States - pink nodules | ecosystem: Host-associated > Plants > Roots > Nodule...
TGACCACATTATATTATTTTCTTTATAAATTAAGAGCGCAGTGATATGAAACGTCTCGACTAGCAATGGCGAAGCTAGAGTAAATGTCACAAGGGGTCAAATATAAAGTTTTTGTTTAAATACTTATATAATAAACTTGAGAGTTGAATATATTTTTAATTCCTATACAATCATATTTCTCTATAGCTTTTGACGAAATTGAAAATGTCAAAATAAGACAAAAACATTTGTCGATCAAGGGATAATTTTCTAACATTTTGGCAAATAGGTTTGTTTGATATGGCTAAAAAATATATTATTGGGTAGCTTAAAATAAAATATACTCAAATCATTCAGGATAATTTTTTTTTTATTTTTATAGCTTTGGCTACCCCATCCTATCAAGAGGTTCCTCCCACCTCTTATTTTATTTTATTTTATTTTTGGGGAGGGGTGGGGTGATGGTTGTGGTGTTACACAAAATATGGGCGACATGGAACCTAACTAAGTAAATTTAGACAAAAGTTTAAGACAGCCTAACTAAAAAAAAAAGAGTTTTACTTTTTCCACCCTGCTGCCTTGTCGCGCGTCCTGCAAAAATTCCAATAATATCCCTGGTCTGGATTTCGTTTTTCGAACAAGATTGTAAGTGTTTCTAGAAAATAAATTTCAGACAAATACGATATGAATATTTTGTGTCTTTCTTTGATGTCAAGGGTCTTTGTTGACCGTTATACGACCCCCGCATAAGCTGCAATGCAATTGTAGGAGTCGTATGAGCGGTTAACAATGACCATGACACCACAAACACTCCTAAAACCTACCTAAAAAACAAAAATAAATCGAAGAAAATGTAAGAAAGGAGGTGAAGAAGAATGAGGAAAAATATTGAAGATCCAAGCCTTTTTATAGCCTTAAATAAGTCATAGGTCTTAATTACAGTCAAATAAAACGTGTTCCACATTCAAAACCGTCAAAAAATGCATTCAAACTCCACTAATCGGCCTAACGTTTGGTGAAATGTCATCGGCCAAAATGTTTCTGAGGGTTTCCGGATTTTATAATCTAGAAAGCATAGAATTATAAAGTCTGAACTGCACTAGACCCTTTTGTTTGTATCGTTTTTGTTGTGATTGCCTTAGAAAAAATAGAACAAAAGTCCAATGCTGAAGCAATCCGGATTCTAAAATCCGAACCAACTCTCACCATACACAAAGTCCCAAGTTTCCCTTTGGTTCACGCCATGATTGTATTTTTCCGGAATATAGAATCCGGAATCTATGTGTAATCCGGATTATATTTTCCGGACTGCACTAGAAGCTTTTGGCCGGTGGTCTGCATCATAAACAAAACGGTTTTCAAACGTTTTTGGACGATGGTAAAGTCAAAAAACGTGTTTTTACACGTTTTTGATTGCATTAATGCCTTTCCCACCCTTTTTTTACCATCCCTCCCCTATAAATAGCCTTCATTTTCTCAAAAATAGTCACACCCTCTTCTCCTCTTCTCTTCTTCCTTCTACAACGATGTGTTTCCATCGTTGGCCTTTCATAGAAAGAGGCCTCTTTAGAAATCCATCAGGGGTCATATGATCGGTCAATAGGGAAGGGGTCAGTCTGGGTGTGGGGTTGGTCTGTCTGGGCGTAAGTTTGATCATCATGGTCTCTTGCTCCCTAGAGGCCCTGTGCCCCCTCTGTCTCCCCACTAACAGTGAAGCTACTGGTATGTCCTATCAGCCGGAGCCACTGGTATAGCTTCCCCCCTTAGAAATAGTTTTAGGTTCTTATGTAAAAAGCTTAAAAAGTTTCAACATTATTGTAATGTATTATTCAAATATCAATAAAATGAGTTGTTTTTATCTTTTTATTTATGTTCTATATGTTTATTTGCATTTATTTTACGAATTTCAAAGCTTAAAATTGAAAAAAAATCTGGAAAAAGACCATTCCGGATTTTAAAATCCGGATAAATCTGTAAAATTCTAACAATTTATTTTGGAAAACTAAATCCGGACCAGGGATAAAAGTGGAAAAAATAGGGCGCGTAAGGAAAAGCATAGGGTGGAAAAAGTAAAACTCAAAACAAAAAAGCATTTATATTACATTTCATTTTATCAGCTTTCGATTTTTTTTCCGCTCATACCGATTGATAGCGGATGAACTTGTTAATTTTTTTTTTCATATAAAACTAACCGTTGAATAAACTGATAAATATAAAACGACACAATATATACTTTTAATTAGCACTTAAAAATTTTCAATTAAGATTAATGATAGTATAATGAGAGGATATATGATACACCGTTTATAAACTAGAAGTTATAACATCTCAAAAAATAATACCAAACTATTGGTATATCATGTTGGTGGATACACTATTTTTATTGGACCTATTGAAAACAAACACAAATAAGATAGAATCAAGTTTGATCGAAGATGTAGAGGAAGAACATCATAGACTAGAGTAACACTTGTAACATGAGCTGTTACTTACTTATGATCTTGCATTGTAAGCTTTGCTATTGATTCATTATGTGAAAATTCATTACAATTAACACTATGTTTTCTCTCTCACTTTCTCTTGTTTTCTCTCAATAGGAACAAAAATGTAAAATGTGCATGATAACGACAATTTTCCCAATGGACCCAATAAAATGTTTTTTTTTTTTTGTGTGTGTATTTGTTTAGTTCTTTTTCTTTGACTGGGTATTTGTTTAGTTCTTAAGTATACATGCTCGAGTAAAACGTGAATGTTAGGTGTGGTGGTGTAATAAAACCTGAATGTTAACGCAAGTGATAAAATCCTTAATTATTTGGTTAAGATCTAATACGTGGATGATAATGGCAATGTTTCCAAGCAAGTATTTTTGTTCATTTTAGTTTTTTAATTGAGGAATCATTTGTCTGGAAGTCACATGGTTTTGATTTATGGAAGCTTAATTAGAAACAAAATTATATTTCAAGAATTCAAGGGATGATTGTTATTGTAATGACCTTGTTGCTCAAAATTGATTTTATTTTTGGGATGATTTGTAGAGAAGGTATTCACGTTTCAATTTTTTTTTGTTAGTATTTGATTTTTTTAGATAGACAAAATAACGATAGTCATTAAAAGTTCACACCTAAGTGGAAGAGCCAGAGTTTCAACCATGATCACAACGTTTAATCTAACTATTTCGACATTTTATCAATTGAACTAAGACATGTAGACTATTAATAGTATTCTATTTAATCCCACCAAATGTGTTCTGCTTTGTTTAGTAAAAAGTAACATATAATAGATAAGTTAGTTAAAAACTTCACCTAAAAAAAAGTTAGTTAAAACTTGAACCAAGTTGTGAATAAGTTAAATGATATTGTACTTGATATGTAGCGGACAAATTAGCATATTAAGTCGACAGTAAATTTTAAGTAAACAAAGGTTGAAGTGTTTGATAAAAATTAACGGTTTGCTAATTGATAAATATAAAAGAATGTAAAAGTAAATTCAATTTTATTTCACATAATGTATTTTATAACATCCAAACTATTCTATAAATGTACTCTTTAGAATTCTAAGTCTAGAATGTAGGCCTTGAACCTTTAGAAATACCTTGGATAAGTTTTCGATGAGTATCGTGAGGCATTTTGATCCCTCAAAAAATCTCATTCCTCACTTCTGTCGCACACACAACACGAGCCTTTGCCCACACGAAGGTTATGTGTTTGCAAATCCCTCCTTCGCGCGCACACACAATTTATCGTACTACAATGCGCTAACAACAAATTCGTACTACAACGCACAAGATGAAATATTCCGTGCTTGCAACACGAACCTTCATGCTCTTTCATATTAGTCCTTAAGGACACGTCAACAATTTTTTAAAGAGTTAATGTCCAAATTTAACATCAAGGACAAAAATAACTAACAAAATGTAGAGTGGGAGATTATGCTGTGTTTTTGTTTGTGTTAGAGACAAGATTGACAACAAATTACATTTTCGATGTTCAAAATGATAGTTTGTCTATATTTTTTGTCCACTTTCTTACCTTCTATTTCGTACAATCCCATAAACAATGTAAAAATCAAAGAGTATAATTGAAGTTGTGTTGTCAAAGATCTTATTTTTTAGCACATCAAACATGGCCTTACTCTCAATATTTGGGTTGTAGCTTACATATATAATTGCTTCATTAGCACTTTAAAGTTCGGTTTTGGAAAATTTCAAATATCACTTCACAAATATCAGAAAATTAGAAAACAAATAAATAATTCGTTGAAACTTGAAAGAGAAAGAGTCCTTCATGAAGAAGCATAAACTCTAAATATTCTCTGCAAAATGGTTAATCAGATTAACTTAATCTAATCTAATATAATAAAATCCTCTTGGTTATTTTCTCTGTGTTTTTAATTCTTCCCAGGTTACAGTAGTGACTGTGTTTTCAAAAGGACCCCAACCCCAATTTAGTGGGATGAACCTTCGGTGGTTTGGTAGGGTCACGTTATACATCTGACAGGATAAGGATTACAGTCACAAATCCATATTCCTGACTAATAATCCTAATATTCAATAGCCAACATGGTCCCCAGATACTGTTGCGTATATTAATTAAAAAAATAGTTCAATTTAGCTTCACTTTCATATTACATAGATCACAGATGTATTTTACAGACCACAATAAATAAATAAAGAGCATCTTTATTTAATCTATGTTCCAACACCAAATGCACAGAAGAAACATTTAACAATTCCATCAACAAAAAAAACAATTCCATCAACAAACTTTTCTTTATGAAATCATTTGTATGTTTTAATATATCAAAGTAACAATTGTAGTATGCTTTTATAGAACACGGTTTAATTGTGTTTAGATGCTCAACAACAGCCGCGGTAACATGTTGTAAATGATGAGAGTTGACTTTTAATAGTTTAATTCTTAAAAATTTATAATGATTCACAATTACATCACATTTTATCAATTTTTTTTATATAGAAAAATAACATTAAGGTATAAAAATTATGTATAGAAAATTGTACATTCAACTTTTTATTTGATGCAATGCATTCAACTTTTTGTCTCTCTATGATAGGTTTCACCACTTGAATGATTTATCATAACATAAATTATCTACTGTGGCGCAAATATTTGAGTGGGGGTGGGATCTAGGCGCGGAGGCTTGGAAGTGCGAAAGAGGTTATGGGTATGGGATGAGGAGATGGTAGAAATTTGTCGCTAACTGTTATGCTGCAGGTTGATACCGATGATGTCCAGAGGTGGACTCCTAATCTAGTCAATGGGTACACAACCATTGAGGTCTATCACTTGCTCACAACTATGATGCCAATCGCTGACCATGTATCGGCGACTCTCTTGTGGAGGAAGGATGTCCCTTTGAAGGTTTCAGTGTTTGTTTGGCGTTTGTTTCGCAATAGATTGCCTTCTAAAACGAACTTGCTTTGTAGAGGCATCATTCTACCTGAGGCTCGGTTTTGTTTTAGTGGTTGCGGTCTTCATGAATTAGATAGTCATTTATTTTTGTCTCGTGATTTTTTTGGCCAGATATGACAGCTTGTAAGGAACTGGTTTTGTGTTCACTCAGCAGGTGCACCTCATATTTTGGATCATTTTCTTCAGTTTGGTTCGTCTATAGATTTTGGAAAATCTAGACGCTCTCCTATGCATTTGATTTGGTTTGCTAGCACTTGGGTAATTTGGAAGGAAAGAAATGCTAGAATATTCTGTTGTAATCAAAGTTCTCTTGCACAACTTTTGAAGAATGTTAAGCTACTTTCCTTCTTGTGGTTTAAAGCTAATTGTGTCCTTTCATTATAGTTTTCATAACTCGTGCCAAAACCCTTTCTTTTGTGCTAATTTTATTTCTTGTTGCTGAATTATTGGTGTAATTTTTGGGTGTCTTCTGTGGTACACCTTGTACATGGGAGACTGTTTTATATATCATTTTGATTTCTTAAAAAAATACATTCAACTTTTTAAAAGTTTAAATATTGTTTTTTCCTATACAAAACTTTCTTCTTTTATTTTTCTTAACATGTATCTATAAGCCACAAGTTAAAATATCCTTTATTTTATAAGCAACATTTAATAATGAGCGAGTGCTCTCCAACATGTTATACCATGAGGTTCACGAGTTACATCACACTGCTAAACTCTTTCTTGAACTTATTGGGTTTGAATTTGAAAAAATAGATATAATTATTTTTCAATAAAATGAATTTTACTAAAATATTCAAACCTAACATCACATTAAGAAATTCTACAAACTTTTGTGAAGAGTTGCAGCAATCCGCACCCTATCTATCATTTGCTCGAAAATTGGATTAACCAACACTATACAAAGTTTTTAATACACTAAAAAGCCTTAAACGGCATGACCCTAGAGGCCAAAGCACATCAATAAAGTTCCAGCACAAGATCAAACTATCCTAGATTCACCGCAAAAATAAATATTATGTTTCTTTGCTTGCTGGCTGGCTTAGGCCTTGGACAGACGCAGTAAGCAACCATAATTGCTAGAAGAGCATATTCCAATGGTGAAATCCAATAAGATATTGCCCATTAACTTTCAAGTTTCAAATCCCATTAAACAAGTCATGTAGGAGTTGGTCTTAAGAGCATTCGTATAATATCTCAAAATGATTGTTTTTCTTCCACATATTGAAGATACTTTCTTTTAAGAGTTGTTAGTTTGACACATAAATTTTACATCAAATTTCGACTTCAACTTAAATAGTTAGCACAATTCAAATACCCGATTAACTATAGTCGGTAAATTATTGATTATATAAAGGTGTCACAATTTATTAATTATCCACTAATATAACCAATAATAATTTTGAACATCATTAACCATAATTTTTAAAAGTATATTTGAACCCAAATTATGGTTAATGAACATCATGTATCACTTGAAAACCATGCATATTTGAACATAAATTGTCTAAATATATAGCAATATTGCATAATATTAGTTCAATTAAAAAAATTCACTAATAATCAAAAATATCGTTTTATGTCATTTCATATTTATTATCTAGTTCAACCATTAATTTTGTTAAACACTACAAATTCATTCGTTAGATTATTTAATATCGATCGTAAATTCACTTGTTATCATCTAACTTATCAATTATTCATCACTTTCCATCTAACATAACCTTCGTATATTAAAAAATATGTCCTCATGGTTTTTGAGCTCTCACCATAGCCCCCAACTTATAAGACTAACTAATATTAAGTTTTCACACTTCAAATTCATATCACCTCACGCCTCTTCAAATATATACTTTACTATTTCAAGCAAATCAAATGAAATCAAACATCCATCCACTAGGCGTTCGAGTATTGCCATGTGACATACACATGCATTTTATACTTTCATTTTATGTTAACACTTCCATTATAGAGAATTTTTTTTAGTAATCTAAGTCGGCTAAAAGATTAATGAAAACTAATAAAAAATTGTTATGTTAAAAAAACTGAAACAAAAGTCAAGATTCTTCTGCTCCAAACTATTTATTCTTGGAGTTCGTTACTACTCTATTTTCATTTACAAAACACAATTAATTTTTTAGATTCATTCAATAATAAATAATGTATTTAATTTATTGAATGAATACTACGTAAACTCACACACGTTAAAATCTCAAATTCAATCCCAAATAAAAACATCCGACCAAACTATTTCGGCATTACATTTTATATTTCTTGCCATTAAGTTAATCCCTTATCAACAATGATATTATAATTTGCCGGGTGTGTCCATTTTGAGCGCAAATTGGGTCCCACTCTGACGTGGATAGCTGAGAACAAACACACTGCGCCGAAGCCAAAATCACTGAATCAGTACCAATCCAATTCCAAAGCAGCAGCAAAAAATTATAAACTCAAAAACCAAAAAACAGTTTCTCGTCAACAGCAAACAACTCAAATCCTAACAAATCTCTTCTTCCTTTTTCTCTTCTTTTTCTTTCTTTTTTTCAATTTCTCGCGATCTCATTTCTCGTTCTTCTTCTTCTTCTTCTTCTTCTTCTTCTTCTTCTTCTTAACGGTTTTGATCGTGTTTCGTTTGATTCTTGTTACGCTCGCGCTCTCTCTCTCTCTCATGGTGATCGAGAACGACATTGAGAGTTGCGGAAGCAGAGCGGTGCAATCACACGCCAATCCTCGCCATCACCGTCAGAAACTTGAAGTATACAATGAAGTTCTTCGTCGAATTCAAGATTCCGATTGCGAAGACGCTCTTGTTCCTGGTTTTGATGATCAACTCTGGCTTCACTTCAATCGTCTTCCCGCTAGGTTTTCATTCTCTCATTTTTCTCATCAAAATGATTTTCTCGCCAAAATACCGTTGAAAAAGTTATCAAAATGATTGATAGAAGAATTTGTGAATTGTATTTGCGTTTTTTAATTCATGTTAATTTAAGTTTCAATTACTATGAATTATGATGAAATTGAAAAGGAAATTAAAAAGGAAGAAAATAGCTGAGTGATTTTTTGTTTTGTTTTGTTTTTACTTTACTTTTGTAAGTGAATTTGCCAGAGTGATTTTGTACGAGTCTTCAATGATTGCTACTACATAGGTATGCATTGGATGTGAATGTGGAGAGAGCAGAAGATGTTCTTGCTCACAAGAGATTGCTCGAGTTGGCTGAAGATCCCGCGAATCGTCCTGCATTTCAAGTTCGTTTAGTACAGGTAAAAAAATCGTCGAAAAAGCACTTTTAAATTTAATTACTAGCCGATATCAACTCGATGTAGAACATTGTAGATATCCAAGTGGCTGCTGTTATTATTGGCTTAAGATTTAGAACATTGGAAATTTGGAATCAGCATCTTTATAAGTGGTTTGAATGAATTGTAACATAGTGAAATGTTCTGTATGGATTGACTTATTTGAGCCTATCTCCTGACATAAGTTTTGTGAGACTATTTCGGAACACTAATGGAAATAGCTTATGACATTGTTCATAAGCTGTTTCCAGCTTATTTTCACAAGTTCTCCAAGATAGCTTATGAAAACAGCTTATAGCTTATATGAAAACAATTTAACTTTATTTTATCTTTTTCTATTGAAATAGCTTATATATAAGCACTTGTCATGATAAACACTTGTGCTATAAGCTGCAAATAATAACGATTCATATCTGTATTGTCTTTAATGCAGGTATATCCTTTTGCTGGTGCAAATCATAACGATTCTTCAGTGCATTCAGATCCTTCTGAGAAAGATGATGCACAAAGTTCTCTTAACTATTCTTTAAAGCAGGGGTATGGTTCATACATTGTCTAGTCAGTTTCATTTTCTTTCATTGTGATTGCTCAATAAGAATAATTTTTATCATCCCAACTCTTGTTGAATTGGTCCCATCAATATTATATTTTCATTTCTGCCACCACTAGTTTATTTTTTTAATGTTATCTCTCTTTTTCTTGGGCAAAAAAGAATTCATCCACCACCTACGTTTGGTTCTTCCTCTAACCTAGAAGCTCTTGCACTTCATACAAATAAAAATAACATTGAAGATGGAGACAATACTATGGGTGTGACGCCAAATTTTAACAGGTACGCATCTTAATAAATTCAGTTTGGACTACTATTCTTCTAGTCAGAATATTGTACATGTGTTTGCTTTCAGAATATTGTAAATGTGTTTGCTTTGTTTCCTTGTCTTCGGTTAGTATTGTTAAAAATAGTCTTATATTGATCAAGTAGAATTAGAAGCATGTGTTTCATGAGTTGATATATAGACAAAGACTTGTTGAATAAAATCTCACTTGAAGATAATATTTTTCAAGTGCAAGCCTCTTGATAGGGGAACATTTAGTTCTATCGTTTGGCATGTTCATCACTGTAGTATGATGTTTAGAAAAAAAATGTAAAATCAGTCAATGTGAAAACTGTATTAATAGGACTGACAAGGCTCTTAAAATTGTATATCATGAAGGCTCACTATTTTCAGGGGGAAACACTATTGTTTGATTGCTTCCATTAGCTTATAGCAGTTAATAAATGCTTTACGCTATTGTTGTTTAAAATTTTGACTGGTACTAATATTTTCACTTATTACATTTTAGGCCCATGCACGAGATTACCTTTTCAACAATTGACAAGCCTAAACTCCTTAGTCAGGTGATTAATTCTTTCAAATTTCCGTTACACTTCTGTAAAATGATGTTTTTAAATCATTGGGTGATATTTCTCTTTAGCATGTATATTCCCCATTTTATTTTATACTGTGTTCTTCGGCATCCAACACGATGATAGCAAATAGCTCTTACTTTTCTAGCCTTTTGATTTAGTTGGTGAACTTCTTGCAAATTGCTATGCTGGAAGTATTTCTTGCTTGTCGTTGCCTTTTGTATTAATCATGGACATAGCTCTTGCCAATTATTATGGACGCTGCGTCAAACATAGCCATTCAGAAACTAGAGAGAAACTAAGAGTTTTTTTTGTCAAGTTCTGTAAGTTGTAATTTTCCCAAGTATTCATTTTTTTACCAACAATAAATTGACCATTTATGAATGTGCAAGAAAGTATGCATGATTGAATACCACTGCCTGGTAATATTTACATGCAACCCCATAAATATAAACTCTAATACGGATTCACACTCATGTAAATAAATAATTTTATTCTAAATATAAAATGCTAACGTGGAGTATTCTACTCTTGATCTTTTCTATTTTATGTTAAACGTAAAAGGCTAAAGAGGAGTATTTTACTCTTGATCTTTTTTTAGGCGATGACTCCTTTATTCTATTTCAGTCGATCTTTCATGCAGAAGTTTCAATTAACCCAATCTAGAAACTTTCAAAGAGACTTACATAAGTTTCAAACAATGACAAGAGGACTGCTTCCTTGTTCATTTTGCAAATTGCAGGCTTTATTCAATTATTCATTGAACAAAGGATCAAATTACTTGGAGTTCTGAATGAAATTAATTTTGATGAACTATTAGTGTAAACAAAGTTTGACACGCACTATGATGTGGTGTAACTCCATTTAATGAATTTGACAATTTAGACGGTATCAAATCCATTGACTGATGTGACAATATGTTATTGGTGGACAACCTATACCTTTTTTTACACAAACGATGGATTAAAATTCAATTCCTTTTGAATTATATGATAAAGTGTATTTTATATTATATGCAATTTCTCACCCTTGACTATGTATGCATTTCAGTTAACTTCAATACTTGGTGAGATTGGACTGAATATTCAAGAAGCTCATGCGTTTTCCACCTCTGATGGGTTTTCCCTGGATGTCTTTGTCGTTGAGGGATGGCCTAATGAGGTAGGATAAAAGCGTTGAACTCGTAATAACTCTATCTTTAATTGTATTTTTTATATTCACATAGCATTTTACTTCTATTGTCTTTTCCTTTTGTCATTAGGAAACTGAGGAGCTTAAAGGTGTGCTCGAAAAGGAAATTTTGAAGGTTAAGGTATACTCCTCAGTTATTCATTTAAAAATACAAAGTTCTAGGGTTTTTGGGGATATTTAATTTTCTTGCTAGCTTTGATATGATGGTACCTATTCAAGATTAAGAAGGGAAGATGATAATCTGCAGTTTGGCTTGCAAAAAAGGAACTGATAATAATTTGGACGACATGCAAGCAATTGCAACATCTGTTAATATTAGTTGTTCTTTACACTCTTGCAATCTGCTAAATTCATTTGTGCTGAAGACTTGTTGATATGAAATACCCATTCTGTAGGATCAATATCTGTCAAATCAGGGCACAGTTTATTCCTCAAATGATCAATACCAGACTAGGATGGAATCCTCCCCTGATTGCATACAAATACCATTTGATGGAGCTGATGTCTGGGAAATTGATCCCAGCCAGCTAAAATATGAAAACAAAGTTGGATCTGGATCATTTGGTGACTTGTAAGTTATTTCTGTATGAGAGTATATTAAAAATTTACATCACTTTTTTAGCTGATGCCTCTCTTTACATTTTTCACTGGACTTCGTAGATTCAGAGGAAGTTATTGCAGTCAAGATGTGGCTATCAAAGTTCTTAAGCCTGAACGCATAAGTACAGATATGCTGAAAGAGTTTGCACAGGAAGTTTATATCATGAGGTTTGTCTGGATAGTGGAATATAATTGGTGGAGCTTCTGTTCCTATTACTGAGAATTTTTTTTTCTTGTATCCTTTGTTATCTGAGGATAGAAAAGGCAACCTTTAGCAATTAGAGTGTGCATTGCTTCCTTTTTCTTGTTTTTAATTGTTGATTTTGTAGCGTATCAAATGATAATCTAGCTTGCAGACCCTATAGTTTATTATAATGTGAAATTAAAAAGGTGGACTCATTGTAGATACATCATCTTGATATAAATTGTATTGGAGACTCATTATCTGTTGGAGAGTTTTAGACATTTCTTCCTAGTTGAGACAAAAAATCAAACCTCTACTACTTTATACCTTCGGATTGTTTTTTCATCTTGTTCCTTCTTTTTGAACTATCTGTTGGAAAATCAACATGCACGGATAGCCTGACACAAATCTTTATGCTCTGATTACCAAAGAGATTTTCTCAGGCTCTCGTGCTCTCATGCACCTCTGCAAAGCTGTTCTAACTGCTCATTATTATCCAAACTGAAGCATACTTTGATTGTAATCCTAATTCTTTAAATTTTAAAATTTGCTAAAATACACCCACTTATTTTTTAGAAGGAGTGTTGTAGCAACATTCACCTCAAGGTGTATTTAACAACTTTTTAGTTATATCTTGCTAAAACACACCTTAATAAAAACTAGTGGGTGTATCCTAGCAAACCCCATATATATATAATTCTAACTGCTCATTATTATGCAAAATGAAGCATACTTTGGTTGTAATCCTAATTCTTTAAGTTTTTAAAAAAATCCATGCATTTCAGATTCAGATATATATAATTCTAAATTGTCTGGAAGATTGATTCCCTGAAATTGGCATTGTAGAATCTAGATTATTAAAATGCCTAGGGTCAAGGATTAATGAGTTTGGCTTAATTTCAATCTTGGAAGGGGCATGAACTTTATCCTTAGAGAAAAGTATATATCTTGTCTGCTACGACCATTCAGGAAAGGAGAATGTGTTTATTGAAAATAATATCTCAAATTTTGTGGTATCCTCCATCAAATACTTCTGAATGTTTTTGTTTTAAAATATCTGATATCGTTTCTATTTTGACTATTTCGCTAGTTTGTGTAGTAGTCCTTTTTATCCTAGTTAGTTTTAGTAATATGGTATCCTTGTAGATCTACATGACAATTCTTCCTTTACATATTATGACTTATCTTTGGCTGCAGGAAGATTCGACACAAGAATGTTGTTCAGTTCATTGGTGCTTGTACTCGGCCTCCAAATCTTTGTATTGTTACGGGTAAGTAGGAGAGGATTTTGAGAACTTAAGATTTATGTTTAAGTTTCATACTTTAGTTGAAAGGGTGAGCTGTGAGCCTTGATGCAAGGACAAGGTTACTACACTGTTACTGTGTCGGAATGGACTCTGGTTTAGTAAAACCTCTTCCGATGGTGGATACTGCATACATTTGACCCTCCCACACCCTACAATGTTGGAAGTCTTGTGCACAGCCTCCCTTTCTAGAATTTGTTTGATATCTCTGATGCTATCCAATATCGTTTATAGATATTTGGCAAAGTAGTCTTTACATTGCTTGGACAATCCTCACCCCTTGAGCTAGCTTTTGGGCTTGGACAGTCCCGAGCATGAGTGCATGTTTTTTCTATAAGCAATGTATGTTAAGATTTGTGTAATTAGGCCACCCACATTTATCCATGCTTCAGATGTCTAGGCCATACACCTTAGTGTGAGGGGGTTTGATGAAAATTCATATCAGTGAGAGATATGGCCAAAGTAGTCTTTATAATGCTTGGGCAATCCACCCATTGAGCCAGCTTTTGGGGTTGAGTTAGGACTAAGAATCTCCAATTTCCTATTTGTATTGCATCGAGTACTTTAATTGCTAAGATGATTTGGTTCCTTGTTCAATAACCTAATAATTCATCTGTGATGCTTATGCGATCATGTTTCAGAGTTTATGTCGAGAGGAAGCTTATATGATTTTCTGCACAGACAAAAGGGTGTGTTTAAGCTTCCATCTTTACTAAAAGTAGCCATTGATGTTTCCAAGGGAATGAACTATTTGCACCAAAATAATATTATTCACAGGGACCTCAAGACTGCCAATCTTCTGATGGACGAAAATGAAGTAAGTAGACTCCATGAATGCACACATTGATACTTCCTGTTGCATTTTCATTGTTATTGGTCTATGTTTTTGCTTCTTTTGGTAATATATGGTTACAAATAAATCTATTAATCTTATTTCCTCAGTTGCAATCCTATATCACTAATGTATTGCCTATCTCGATTGTTGGGCCATTGCATTTTTTACTTTCCCATGTTCAATTCCTAGTTGATTATAGAATTTGTTAATCGAGTGTGTGATAATTTACTACTAGAACTGTGGCTCCAATTCATTGATAAACCAAAACTGCAACTCATCTTGAATTAGAGTAACTACAGTTTTATAGTTTGTATAATTAAGTTTAAGATGAGTAGTTGCATAATAAGACCCAAAGCATCTCAACATTTTACTTAATATGTACTCAAAGAGCATATCCTTCAACAGTTGGTCAAGGTTGCTGATTTTGGGGTTGCCAGAGTGCAAACTCAGTCTGGAGTGATGACAGCTGAAACTGGAACATACCGCTGGATGGCTCCTGAGGTATGATTTTTCTTGAACTTGATTTTATTCTTCTGCTTGATATTTTGGGTGATATCATTGTGCAAAGCGATTGGGTGATAGTTTGGATGATAATTTTCAGCAGTGGAAATAGTGTGTGGTGAACAAGCTTAAGTAAAATGCAAGTAAAACTGGTATTCAAACTGGAGTTCACAAAATATTGAAAAGTTTTTATCCTAGTCTCTTAAATTAGGTTCTTGGTTTAACCTTAAAAATATTGTCCATGGGAAAGCAGAATTTAAAACTGGTAAAGAAAATAATATACCCGTTGCAATTTATGTTTATGTTTTTTTTATATGGATATTTAATTCACATTGTTTGGGCATTCGACTTACAGTTCAATAACAGTTTTATCCATTTCTTTTTTTTCATAATTGAGTATAAAAAAGATGAAACGGTCCACTTTATTTTTATTCTTTCTTGGCAATTTCCTTACCAAGCATGTAATGCATCGTCGCATTATCAGAAAAAATGTAATGCATTGACACTTATTTTTTAGTTCAACTCACATTCATCAAGCATGCCTTTAAGTTTTAGAGTTTGGATTTCAAAGTGCTTACATGATAATGATATTTGGGTTCCTTTTCTGTTTTTTTTTCTTTCTTTCTTTAGCTGTTTTATATTGCTTCACATTTCTTTCTGTTGATTTGACTTGAAGGTCATTGAACACAAACCATATGACCAGAAGGCAGATGTTTTCAGTTTTGGAATAGCACTCTGGGAGCTTTTAACTGGAGAGGTGAGCATTTTTGTCTCAAGCAGCATGCTTTGCTCTGCTTCATCTTTTTATCTGTTTCTTGTCTCAAACGTTGATCAGTCTTCTACCTGCTAATCCATCATATATTCGATTTTTTGTAACCAGCTGCCTTACTCTTACTTGACCCCATTACAAGCAGCAGTTGGTGTGGTGCAGAAGGTTTGTATTCTTTCCTCTTTGTGGATAATTTTATCGTTAACATTTTTCTTGTTTACACACAATAACTCTATGTGGCTTAAATTGCTATCAGGGTCTACGGCCTACAATTCCCAAAAATACACATCCAAGAATTTTTGAACTACTACAGCGGTGCTGGCAACAAGATCCAAAGGAGAGACCAGCCTTTTCTGAAATAATTGAAATTCTCCAACACCTAGCAAAAGAGGTAAACTATTAACATCATAAAAAGAGAGGTTAAGTATTAAAGTTTTGAAAAATAGCACCAAGTTGGACCTATTTAACAATTTTCTGTTTCATGTTTGTCAGGTTAATGATGTAGATCGACATAAAGATAAGTCATCACACGGTTTCCTCTCATCACTTAGGCGTGGCCATCACTGATATTGATACCCATTTAAGAGCAGTGGTGGTTGAAAATTCAAGAGTATAGCCTTTTTGTCCTGTACAGTCTGACCAAAGATCAATTGAGTTTGGTTCTTTCTGCTCTTGAAAAATCCCGTTCTACTCTGCTATTGCCTTAATTTTTTGTCACAATCTGCGTCTCTCTTCTTTTGTCCTCTCAACTATTGTTATTTAGAAGCGAGTAGGACGGATGCAAGAGCAGTGGTGGTTGAGAATTCAAGGCATCATGTAATCTTAAACCTTTGCTTTGTTTACCACGTTTTTTGAATTGGAGCTTTTACTAAGCAGTCCCCTGTATCCAATACCACTTTGATGTTTACTGGTAAAAATATTTTATGACGATGTCACGAAATGTACAAGGCTTGATAGATTTGGTACATGCTACCGTGTAATTCAATTTCAGAAAGAAAAAAAAGGGAGAAAATTTAAACTCAAATGTTGCAACCATTTTATCTTTTCATAAAAAATAAAAATATGCATGAACACCACAGTGGACTACTATAATTGGTCTGCTTGCATTGATTATGAAAAACGAAAATATTGTCAACAAGCATGCGTTTGTTTTCACATTGGGTTAGTCAATCGCTGTGCCTCACGCAAGAAAATATTTGTTGATGTGTAACCATACATGCTATGAGGAGAGTACCATGAATACACTTACACCCAGTTTATTGTTGGGTGAAACTCATGTATATCTTGCGCTTTAAAAATGGATCTCACTAAAGTGTTGATATTGACATGAGTTTCATCCAATAAAAGAGTGTGTTAGTTAGAGTGTTCTTGGCATTTCTTTTAATATGGATTATGGGTTATGATTAAGTGGTAAATGTTATTATTTCAGCAATGTTGTAGGACTGGAACCTGAGTCTTGCTTTAGAGATTAAAGTAATGAATCTCAATCAACCAATCGTAAGAAACCGTTGACATTACACATACATAATGCATATTGGATTTGACAAACTAAAAACTACCCTTGATGTTTTACAAAGATAGTAAGATACGTTACTTGTGTAGAGTGCTTCTTTAGAGGAGACAATTTACTTGATCAACCTACAATTAAAAAGTTATGGATGTTGAAGTCTGAACTAAAGTGCTTTGATAGTAGTAAATGTGTGTGGTGTAATTGACTTTTCATGGCAAGTATCTCCAGATGCTGGGGTTTTCAAGGGTGTCTTTATATTAAGAGATTTACTTTTCCCACCCTATACCCTTCTCACGCGCCCTACAAAAATTACTAAATTGCCTTTTGGAAAACAAAATCCGGACAGTTAACTTTTGGTTCGGATTACATATTCAGGACGCATTCGAAGTATAAAAAGACGTTCACTCTCATTTTTACAGTTTCACTTTTTACTTACTCTCTCTCCCTCTAACCCCAAAATCCGAACTACGGAAATTCAACCAAAATCGGTGAAATCTTGCTCAAACGCACCGCATTTCAATCCTTGACAAACATCACATGGAAGGTTAGTTCGATTTCTGTATGCATGCAAGTAATTTGTTCGGTTTTTTTCTCTCTGTATTGAATCAACCCAGAATTCGTTTTCCGGACTGGATTGTTGCAATCCGGAAAATAAATTCCGGAAACACCCAGTATTGGTTTTGACCGTCTGTTTTGTACTGTTTTGTGCTGATTGTGTTGTGTGCATGTTACAAAAGGTTCAACCTCTAATACTCGGCGCGTAAGGGAGGCATGGCATGCTTCCCATAGGAGAGAGCGTCTCCAACGGCTGGAGGAGGAAGGTGTTGTTCCTCCGAGGCGTCGGGGTGCTAGAGGACGCCGTGCTGATGTCCAGCCTGATGTCGAGCATCAGCCGGAGCAAGAGAATATGGTAGATGACGTGGACGTGCAGCAAATGGAGGAGCATAAGCTTGAGGAGGAACTTCACGCTATGGACGAGGAAATGGAAGATGCCGAGCCACGACGAGGGCGAAAGAAGAAGCAGATGGTGGTGGACCTTGAGCCACTTGATGACTATCCAGGTGGCCCACACGACACTGGCCTGCTGTGGAGGTACCATGTGCACGTGGCCAGGAAGGTGGCTGATGGTGAGGTATTTAATCTGTGTGAAAATGATGTTGATAGTTGTGAAACTATCTATTTATGTACTGTTAAATTTGTTTGTGAAGCCATGAGTGTAAACTAATGTTTAGGTATTGTTTTTAATTATTTTCAGTGGCGTGGCAATTTAAATTGCATCAGTAACGGAAAGAAGATAGAAGTGATGCATGATGAAGAAACCAAACCTATCATGGCTGCACGGTGGTGGAAAGGCAAATTGCAGGACACCGGCCTTTCTTGGCTTCAGGATACCAGCTACAACATGATTGACCACGGTCTGATTTGTGCCTTTGTGGAGAGGTGGCACGAGGAGACTTCTAGCTTCCACCTTCCGTTTGGGGAGATGTGGCATGTTTGCTGCATCTCCCCATTGACGGCATGCTCCTGTCCCACGAGTTCATATCACGGGACGAGGCGATGAAAATGATGGAGACATACTTGGGGTCTGATCTGGGTGATGCTCATATTGAGTTCGAAAAGACCAAAGGTGCACATTGCTGATTTGGCTACTTGCAGAGGATTTTCAAGGAGCGTTTGAAGGAGTAGTTGGCTTTGGAGATTGAGTATGGTGGTGTGACTGAGGAGGTGCAGAGGTTGCGGGACCAGGCTGTCCGCATATATTTGCTATACTTGGTGGGGATCACGCTCTTCACTAACAAGAGCTAGAATGCTGTGGATGTTGTCTACCTAAGGTACTTTAGAGACCTTGATCTTGTTGCTGGTTTTTCATGGGGAGCTGCGGCACTAGCTCACTTGTATAGGGAGCTCAACAATGCTGCACGTTGGAACTGCAGTCAGGTAGCAGGATACCTGACTTTGTTGCAGGTATAAATTAAAAACTATGTTTTTTTTTTTTTAAAATGTAAGTGTTTATGGTTTGTATATTTATATGTGGTTGTCTTTTGTGCAGGTTTGGGTGTATCAGCACTTCCCAGGTATGGGAAGCAAGGATGCATGGGCAGGATATCAGGAGAATCAGTATCCACGTGCGATGCTTTTTAAACCACTGTCTGGTTTAGGCACACCATACAACTACATAAACCATCTAGATGCGCTGGATTTGACGAGGGTTATCATGGCCCCATATGGAGAGCACCGTGAGGCACGTCAGTTTGAGTGGGTTAACCTTTACTCTGGATGGCTTAGATACGGAGACCGCATGGTGAGATATCTGCCGAAGCGTGAGGTCCTTGATGCACAAGCTGCTCAGGAGGATGGAGAGGTTGGGTACTTAGAGCTTAGCGGAAGGATGAGCCGCATCAGAGACCATGTCTATGATGTGATGTCCAGTAGTGTGGTGCCACGAGGGTCTGAGGAATAACATTTAAAGGATGTGTTGAAAGAGGTGCATGATGGAAAAGTTTACCGTCAGTGGGGAGCTATTGAGGGTGCCAGAGGTGGCAGAGGCGGTGACAGGGGTGGTGGCAGTGTAGTTATAAGGGGTTGATTATAAATGTATAACTTATGTTAATGTTTGAATATTTTGGATGATTTTTAGTTACGTAACATTTAGATAATTTTAATTTTTAAGTTTAATTAATGTTTGCATATTATTTTGTGTTGTTCATTGTTATGTTATAAATGTAATTATGTGATTGAACATATGGTCAAAGGCCAAAACTGTCGGCTAAATGCGCCAAAACAGAGGCTGAGCCAAAACAGATGGCTTCTGCCTCTGTGCTGATGTAGTTCGGATTATATAATCCGGACGGTTTTGCAAATTACGGATTATATAATCCGGAAACATCATTTCTCACCCCATTTGTTGACTTTCAACGGAGTGATTTACACATTTTGGATTATATAATCCGAAAGTTGTACAAAATATCCGAATTATGTAATCAGAATCTATCTATTCAAAACTGGCATCATCATCCATCAGGGTGGGTGAAGTGCCAAAATCCACGAATAAATCCGGAAATAATATTCCGGAAGGAGTTCGGATTATATAATTCGGACCAGGGGTATTTTTGGAAAAAAGGGCGCGCGAAGAAAGGCATAGGGTGAGAAAAGTAAATCTCTTATATTAAGACCTTAGAAACTTCCCAATAATCAATAGTATCCATACCATTTGAGACTCCCCATTTGTTTTTTGATTACTGTTCTTCCCCCAACACAAAACACTCGCATCCTACAGCCATGCCCAAAATGCCCCTGCGCTAGTTAACTAGTGCAAGTGTAAAATAATGCGCAAGTTAAGTGGAGTTGTGCAAGTTAAGTGGCACAAGTTAAGTTGAGTGGCGCAAGTTAAGTGGCGCAAAGTAGCTACTTTTTTTTTAATTTATTTACTATTTTCAAATTATTTTATTTACTTTATTCTAAAATATTTTATTAACTTTATTCTAAATTATTTGTTCACGTTATTCTAAATTATTTATTTGCAATATTCTAATTTATTTATGCACTTAAAATAAATTTGATTTTATTCTAATTCAATATTTATTCTAATTTATTTATTCATTAAATACGAAATTAGAAAATAAATTTGATTTTATTTATTCAATATTTATTTATTCAATACATAATCATAAACATAAAATAAATACAAATAAAAAACAAAATTAATAAATATAACTCTCATTTTATTAATATCATTCAAACATTACAATAATTAATACATATATTTTACCCTCTTGGGGTAAAAAATTATTTTCACCCTCTTCGGTATATACCAATAGCTCTTGGGGAAAATAGTAATCCGTCCTGTTGGGGAAAAAAACATCAAGATCCATTGAGGTAAATTTAAATTTGGTTCCTTTTATACCCCCATGATGATTCTTTTTACCCACGCTAAAAAGATTTTGGGAGTATACCTAAAGGGGTATAAAGAGCCTAGATACTATAGAAGCAAAAAAGAAGAAGAGAAAGAAGGGGAGAGAGTGGGAGGAGATAGTGTTAGGAAAAGAGGAAGTTTGTGAGGGTATTTATAGGTAGAAATGACAACCTAGTTTGTATCTAACATTAATGTGTCAAAAAAAAACATGTGAAAGTGGTTAAAAACGTGTAAATTGAATGTTGAGAACCTGACCAAAGTGGAAAAAACATTTGTTCTTCAGCTCTGACCACCCGGCCAACGTGCGTGAGTTAAGACACGCAGGGGTATATTTGAAAATCATGCTGGGCGCGAGTGTTTTGTGATGAGGAAGAGCATAATTCTTGTTTTTTTTTGGGTACAATTGAGACCCCCATTTTTCTTTAACCTTTAGTTTATAGTCTGGAAAATCCTATGTTACTCCCATTAATTTGCAGAATATTCGAACCATGGTTTTTCCATGATACTGGACGAACTTTTTCCCTTATAAAATTAAAATGTATTCTAAAAAATTTAAACTGTAATAGTTGAATTTTTATTTATGTCCTATAATGAAACCAAAAATCAATAACTACCCCTAGTTGAAAAAAAATACCAAAACTACCCTACTTTAAAAGTTGACCACTAGGTCACAAGACCCAATTGCGACCTACCTCCATTCTCAAAGTTTGCATTTATTTTGTCCTTATTGTATGTCACAAGTGGGACTTGTGACATGTTTAAATTTTTTTTTTCCGATTTTTTTCTAGTAATTTAATAGAATTAGTTTTATAAATTTTAAAAAATAATTTCAAAAATAATTTTTTTCTAGTAATTTCAAATATTTTTTCTAGTAATTTCAAATATTTTTTTAAAAAGTAATTATAATAAATTAATAGAAAAAACGGAAATTAAATAAATAAACATGTCACAAGTCCCATATGTCACAAGTCCCACTTTTGACATACAATAAGGACAAAAAATTGCAAACTTTGAGAGAGGGGTTTGTCGCAAGTCCAACTTGTGGCATAGTGGTCAACTAAAAAATTCCAAGTCGTATGTAATATGAATTGAAGAAAATTATTAAATGGATGTTAAAATTCAACCAGCGTTGCATGACCAAAGAAAGTTTGTGTCATTGTGCAAACGGAAACGCAAAGTTTGTGATTTGCTTTTAAGATGTCTCTAACAAAGAAGATGCAAAGACATTGATAACCATAACTCACCGGTTGATCATTATTTATTTGTAAATAACTTTAATTAACATTTTATGATCCAATACCAAAGGTACAAATAATTTCACAAAGTTTGAAACTTAAATTGGGAGGGGCCACGCAAACGCAGGCCCCATAACAACAAATTATGATGTAGGCTCCGCCACTTAGGTAGACCCTAGGCTAGCACCCCTCTAAAGTGCAATGTAGGTTACCTGCCTAGGCCATGGACCTTGTTGATCACCCATCAACCCCATCCAGGTAAGTAAGCCACAATGTAGCACACAATTCTCTTTTATAACTCATGCTCCATAACATTCCCTATAAAACTTCCGATGTGGGACTTAGATAACACTATCTAAGTTGCACTCAACAACAGGTCTATATTGTGTCCCTCAAAAAAACAGGTCTATATATTGTGATTGATATCAGCAAAGTTATGTCATAATATTTATATCAACCGGTCTATCTTTATGTCATAATCTTTATCACAGCAAAGGTCACTAGTAGATGGACTTGGGTGCCGGTTGTCTAATATTGGATGGACTCCACCCACAAGTGATTTTGTGGATGCAGCAGGGCCTAATAAGAATGGTAAATGGGAGCTGACAGCAGCGACACAGAGAGAGTATTTGTCGCTGCAGGTTGCTCGGCACAGTATCAGATGTGGCAAATGGCATGTCAGTGTTAAAAGGGATAAAGCTTGCAAAGGACGCAGTTCAAAAAAATAATTACGCAATTGATGAATTTGGAAACGTTGAAGCAATTAGGAAATCTGAGATTTGGAAAAAAATACCACGAATTTATCAAATAATTTCAATCCAATTATATTTTCCAAAACTGAAAAGCCACAAAATTAATGTTTAAACTAGGATTGTAGGACTTTACCCCAAAGGGAGTCCTTCCAGAAATTCTCGAAGGCTTGAGTTGCCCCAAGCCTAAGAGGGGGTTTGGAAATAGTTTTCAACCAGCAATAGACGCGCCTCGGTTAAAACCTCATTAGCTGCGTCATTGCCCCAAGCGCAAAGATGGTTTCAACTTCTCAACAGACCTTGTTTTTATATAGACTTCAACCACACCTTGTGTCTCATTTGGGCGATGTGGGACTAAATACGCAGGACATGGAAATTTTAGTCAGCACTAGACACACTTTGCCTTCGACACATGTCCATTGTACCTCATTCAATAATCTTTTGACTGAGCA
>Ga0228710_1003991_pt1 | contig 23353 bp, 17 predicted proteins | sample MedpolnodulmetaG_FD_177995 | JGI IMG/M metagenome (GOLD analysis project Ga0228710, IMG submission 177995) | Root nodule microbial communities from Medicago polymorpha collected in Santa Monica, California, United States - pink nodules | ecosystem: Host-associated > Plants > Roots > Nodule...
CAGATCACTGTTCAATTACGTACTGCACAGTATGTAATTGTTCGAGAATATACACCTCAAAATATGGCTTAATCGTTAGATTAAAAACCACTCAATATGGTACGTAACCACTCTTATCGAAACCGAAGGGACAGAAAGGAGTAGAAGCAGAAGAAGGACTTGTTAACACAAGTCGAAGGGAGAAGAGAGAAAAAACACAGGAAGCATCAACTGTGAATTTCGGTGTGTTGAATGCACTGTGTGAGCTCTCTATTTATAGAGAAAGTTCACAACTAATAAGTGAGAAACTTTGGGAACAAGTAATTCTCATATTAGATCTAGTACAAAAAATATCTCAATTGAGTACCAAAATATATCACATTGAGCACAAAAATATATTATTCAGTAAATAAATATATTATTGAATATCAAAATATATTTTTGATCATGTACTAAAATATATTAGATTGCCTACCAAAATATTTCAGATTGTGTTCCAAAATATTCTAGATTGCGTTCCAAAATATTTTAGCAAAACTTGGGGACTAAGAAAGCATTTTCTAATAATGATAAAATTAATTATTTAATTTATCATTTCCAAATAATAAAATATATATCAATATATATTTTTTCTAGTGCTTACTTCGTTCACATAAGTATGTACCCCTATTAGAGGTACACCCCCATTATATAAACACTACTAATGTGTGTGTTCCATCCGATGTGAGACTTCCACTTTTTTCAATTCACATAACACTAGTTCTACCCAACATAGGAATTTGTGTTTAGTCTTTTTACTCAATTTTCACACATGTTCCAAAAGTATGTTTATTCATCTCACTAATATTGATTTTTATTTTTTTTTATTTTTTTTAGGTTCATCTAAAGGTTGGATTTACGTACTGTATCTCTTATATCTTTTGAATCTGAATGAATCCAAGACATTCTTGGCAAATGCTTCCTTCTGGTGCTTAAACTTGTCTACTCAAACCATCAACGACATCTCAATCCACAAACATAAGAAATCATGGCATTGCAAATAACTATGATCAGAACAATAAACCAGCAAAACTGGACCAAAAAAATCAGTAAAACTGAACCAAAATGGTGGTAAAAACTGAACAAGAAAACCAGCAAATCAGAGCCAAAATACCAGTTAAAACTGAACCAAAAAATAGAGCTTATGGAGGATAAGTGAACAACAAATCTGAAGCAAAAAACACAGACATCTAAAACCTGTTGAGAGTAAATATAAAGCACTCACACAATGCAAATAATATTCATCAATCTTATTATCATTTAATGAAAAACATAGTAGTTATTTTCAAACTCCATCAATATCATTAATATTTCAAGAAAGAAAAAAAAAACAATCATAAGGTCAAGGAAAACAAAAGAAATAGCATCAGTATTAGCATTTCCAACCCTCTCCATTCTCAAGTACTCAGCACCAGCTTCAATTTCCTCCCTCTTCCTCTCACCACCTGTGACTGTGTTGATGGTTGATGCCATGCTTGTTCACACATGCTACCAAGTACTGACATGCTTTGACGAACATGAAGAAGCATGTTGGGATTCAAATCTTTAAACCTCGTATCCATTGCAAATTATCTATGTTTTTTCTCTATTGCACAGAAACACTGTTGATAGTTCCATTGAATGAAGTCTCTGGAAGGTTTAAGGTTCTTCACAATGGTTTTTCATATACCCTCCCACTTGCAAAACAAGAGAATTAATTGTCAATCTGATAAGATGTATCATGGATGAACATAAGTTTTAAGAATACTTGAAGTCTCTGGAAGGTTACAATAATAGTTGTGATATGATTACACCGGTGCTTGCTTCCTCTTATTTACCAAAAAACGTATTCTCATATTGCCATGTTTTTTTGCACATTATGATTCTTCAAAATTGTAACATTTGATGTGGAAACGTCATGTTGCCTAGCCAATATCTTTGACTTGTTCAAAAACTTCCAATATTTGAAACTTATTTTTAGACTTCCAATATTCTTTTACACGTGAAAATGACAGGGGACATGATCAAGACAATTACTAATTAATTGTATTAAGACAATTGCATTAAATCATGTTCACTATAACACATAATTTAATTAAGATAATTGCATTACTATACCATCGACCCGTGCATCGCACAGGTCATATCAACTATAATATATAAGAATAAGAATAAAGTATATCACATTATAGATTTGATTCGTAATTGAAATTAAAATGCCTTTAGTATTTTGTAAAAAAAAAAAGGAGATTTAGAAAGTCGATTAAAAATGTGATTTTCAGATTCTAACCATTAACATGGTAAAATTGGTTGTTTGCAAAAATGTTATTTAAAATTTAGGCTTAATAAGGTCTATGAATACTCCCTAAAAAGAAAAAGAAAAGGAAAAACAAAAGGCGTTTGATATTGGATATCAATTAATGGAAGCAAAATCAAATCAAGAAAATTGTCGGTGTCTTAGTGGTGAAAATGTTGAGAAGAAGCCATTAAGGCTCGGGTTCGAATTCCTTCAAAGGCTTTTTTCAATAAAGATTTTTTAGATTAATTGCGTGGAAAAAGGAGGGAAATTTTTAGATTAGAATTAGGGTTTAATTAGGGTTAACTATAGCTTGACGGGTTAAGATTTATAAATAAACATGGCGTTTGATATTGGATATCAAGTAATGAAAGCAAAATTAAACCAAGAAAATTGTCACTGGCTTAGTGGTGAAAATGTTGAGAAGAAGTCATTAAGGCTCAGGTTTAAATCCCTTCAAAGGCTTTTTTCAATAAAGATTTTTTATATTAATTGCGTGGAAAAAGGAAGGAGATTTTTAGATTAGAATTAGGTTTAAATAGGTGAAATGGCATGCTCTAAAAGTTTTTAAAATAGAATTTAAATATGTAAACTATTTATGTATGATATGTCGATTCTAAATTACACCGATAATTTAATCAATCAATTGTAATTAAATTTTCGTACCAAAGAATCCCCTATTCTAGGAACATATAAAATTGTTTGAAATTCATATTATAATATAGAAGGAAAATAATTATTGACTAGAAAAGGTGGATGAGACATGAGAGTCTGTCAACTAATGTCACGTGTTATGCATACAGCTTTGCCTACCAATTCTTTGTAAACCCCAATATACAAACAATTTTTTGTCGCGCCTACCATTATTTTTTGACCAAAGGAAGAGCAATTCTCTTTCTCCTCTAATGGTTGAAATAACTAATTCACATTGCATTCTTCTTTCTTCTATTTAAATAAATGACCCATGTCTATATGTTGTATAAACAAGACAAATGAAATTTTAATGACATTAAAAATGTATATTGTTTGACTTATAATTATATTTCTTTTGATTGACAGATGAGAATTCAATTGAATTAAATGTGAAAATACATCAACATGTGTCAATAACGATACAAATTGATTTTTTTTATATCAAAAAAAGTAATTACATGTTGCTAAACTATTGAGAGTGAAATTACAACTCATATTCCATAAAAAATAATCGAGGAGATAAGAGGATTTAAAATTTCAACTTAATAATATTTTTCCAACAGAGAACTTAATTGAGATTAATCAAGACAATTACTAATTAATTGTATTAAGACAATTGCATTAAATCATGTTCACTATAACACATATGATGTAATTTAATTAAGATAATTGCATTAGTAGACCATCGACCCGTGCATCGCACGGGTCATATCAACTATAATATATAAGAATAAGAACAAAATATATCACATTATAGATTTGATTCGTAATTGAAATTAAAATGCCTTTAGTATTTTGTAAAAAAAAAAAAAAAGAGATTAGAAAGTCGATTAAAAATGTGATTTTCAGATTCTAACTATTAACATGGTAAAATTGGTTGTTTGCAATAATGTTATTTATAAACAATGTGAACATGAAAGAACCCGCGAGCGATGCCTTGCAAGAACAAGTGTATAAATTGGACCTAGAAAAAATTGTAAAGGACAAAATTAGTTCTTCATTCCCCAAATTGTGTACACCTACTTTCTAATGTGTTGTATATAGAATTTCAACAATGGAGGAGATTCATTTCTCTATTCAAATTTTGCGAACTTGCTATCAACAATCTTTCAAATACAACAAGGATGCGACAAAGAAATAGCCATGATAGCAAACAATTTGATACCTATAGTTAAAAAAGGAAATTACCATTCATCTCTTAACAAAATGAAATTTCATTCAATTGAATACTATAATTGTAATCATGTAAAATACTAGTCAAAAAGGCCAACCAATGCCAAACTATTTCTCAAACGAATAGAATGTAGAAAGAGGACTAAGCAAAGATGGGCCCTCCCTAAGCAAAGTGTACAAATTAGAATTCTGCTCTTCTTCCATAAAAAATTGCTCGCTCGCAACGAAACTTCTAAAAATACTCGTGACTTAAATCATGTAGCGTGATGAATAAAACATTTCTCCTTCAATCACCAACCTTTTTCTCTCTCTTGTTGCTTCTTCCATCCACCGTGGTTCTACTCTTGTTATTGAATTTTTATTTTTAATACTTGGATGATGAATAAGAAGGGACTCAGAGTATAACAGGATTTGTCGGCTCTTGTTATTTTTTTGAGCAAATCGGCTCTTGTTATTGAAATTGAATGAATTGGAATTTAATATAAAGTAGCAACAACCAAGTAACAAGAGCTCTTAAAAAAAAAAAGAGTAGAACGATTCAATTCATTTAATTTAATTCCAACATAGCGAATTTCAATTCATTCAATTTCAATTTTCTAACTTCTATTCATATCAAATTCCAATTCATTAATTGATTTCATACTCACGCCGCTGAATTTGAATGGAACTCATGCTGCCGTTTTCAAATCTTTGATTCCAATTCAATTCATTAATCTTTCATGCTCTAGAAACAACGTTTGATTCCAATTCATTCAATTCAATCGGTTGTTGTGTCCTTGTTCAAACTGCTGTGTTGAAATACTGAACGTGACCTAACTAACACATGGGCATTTTAATCTCAGTTGAGAGCAGTTTTGGTTGGATAAAGAGCATAATCCTACAAATTATTAGTGGCATATTTAGAATTAGAAAGAGTACTAATCACACTCAAAAAAGATTCTTGAGCATGAGTTATTATATTTGTAAGACCACTTTTTAAGTTTAACAAAAATACTAGGTTAGTCTGTAAGTTTTTTAAATAGGTCTTTTAAGTTGTTAATTTATTGTTTCTATTTGAAGTTTTTAAATTTTAAATAGGTCCTTAAAAGGATAACGATATATTAAATTAACAATTTAAATGACATATTTAAAACTTAAGAAACTTAAAGGAGTAATCTGGTAATTTTGTCAAATTTAAAGGTCCAAATGATATATTTGGCCTATTTGTAGTGTACATTTACCTTGGATTCCTTATGATTTGAGGCAAATGAAACCGAATGAGAACAAGTATATGATGTGGAAACTTGCATGGCATTTCTAATTACCTTGATAAGTATAATTTTAATCATAAAACGACAACTAATACTTGTAAGAAAGTGGGAAAATCATTCCAAGTTTCTAGAAAACATTTTCAAAAAATAAAATGCAAAATGATTTGGCAAAATAATTTTGATGTGGTCCTTCAGTTTGTTTAATTGTATCATATAGTTCTTTAAGTTATTTATTTTTTTGCACATAGTGTGGTTGAATCGGGATTTGAATAAGTTGAACTACTAAATGGAATTGAAGTCAAATTCTCCTAGACAGAACTCTCATCAGTAACTTTTTTGACATAGTTAGGTTTGAAGTTCTATTATGATATTATTATTGGTTAATATTTGTTTTTCTTTTGGTTCTAAAAATTTTATTTTACTAATAATTTTCTAACTTTAAAATTTTAGAAATTATTGAAATCATGCAATTCTCAATGGATCCGTAGAAATTGAATACATATGGTATTTCACCAACAATACTTGACCTGGCACAAAATTTTAGAAACAAGATTTAAAAACACATAAAAATATATCATTTAATCATTTAAAAAAAATACATACTCCCTCTGGTCTCAAATGTAAAAAAATATTCTTTTTTTAGGTTCATTGAATAATTAATGTATATGTTTTACAATGTAGACCAGATACATTAACTACTCAATGAACCTAAAAAAGAAATCTTTTCTTATATTAGAGACCGGGGAGAGTATTATTTAATTCTTTTCTCTTTCTATTTTTTAAATTATGAGGGTAACCAATCTTCTGACCACAAAACAGTTTATCATATTTCACCTATTAAATTAAGGGTATTACTATCTGTACTCTATGGGTATTGGTTAAGAAATTTATAAATAGAAGTTTTGTTTTGAAAATACAAGCTATTACATTTGATCAAGTAATTATTATGCTATTTTTTTTTTATTAAAAACTTACTTGTTTTATTTGTTTAACCAATGCCCCTGAAACACTAGTCAGTAAGAATCTAAAATAAAGTCTTTTATCTCTTCAAAAAAAATAAAATAAAGTCTTTTAAGTGTTGGTTTTTTGGGGTTGTGCTTGGTTTATCACAAATTAAAAACTCAGAAACTCCAAGGATCGTTTAATACAGTAGTAAATATAGTTTGACACTATCCTTGTGAGCTTAGCTCGGTTGGTAAGAACAATGTATAATATATGCAAGGTTCGGATTCAAACCTCGGTCACCACAAAAAAAAATATAGCTTGACACATAAAAGAGTTGGTATAGAAGATTTCAATAATATCGAAGAAAACTGAATTGACATTGAAAAATGAATTGAGTTACAAGAGTACAAGCACTTGTCCTCGTGAGCTTAGCTCAGTTGGTATGGACAATGCATAATATATATAAAGTTTGGAGTTCAAACCCCGGCCACCACCAAAAAAAGAGTACAAGCACTTGTATATATACAAGTAGTAACTAGTTTGGACTATGCTAAGTAACGATCAAGGATGACTTGCGTGTCAAGTAAACTGAGTGTATGACTATGGTTGAAGTTCAAAACGTTCTTAAGTGTCTAATAACTGGGGACAAGATGACTAGCCCCTGTAACAAGCAACTGTATTGAAGAACACTTACTAGTAGGGATAGTAATATCAAACTGTTTTGTGTCAAAACTTTGAAAAACTTATTTTTCTTCTATGATCATCGGTAATTACAGACTTGTTTTTGACATTACCTGCCACCATCCACTACTCGTTTCTCTATGGCGATGGTTTGCAAATCATGTCTAGCTTGAAGAAGGCTCGCGCTCAATCGTTTCTCTCGCAATTGTTTATGAAGGTATGTTTGCTGAATTGAAGTGATTGTTCTGCAAATCGCCTCTCTTTATCGTTTGTTTTTTGTTAATTCTGTTTTTTTGTTGTCTTACAATACTTCAAACAAATCTCTTTGTATAACTACTCCTATATACATTACAAAATACTTTGCAGAAACTACCTTTTTATAGTTGGCTTCATGCACCATATCATGTTATTTATTTATAACTCAAATGGTTAAATTTAGTGCTACTGCTATAAACTTACAGAAATTTATGCATCTTGTCATGATATATGCATTCTACATGAAACTAGAACTTTGTTTATCATGCAGATGGTTCTGATATATTTATTTTGTTCTTACATTTCATACACAAAACATCAAGTTCAGACACTTACTTGAAGCGAATTAGTGATACAATAAAAAGGATTAGAGAGACAATCAAAAAATCCTCTGATGCGGATGATGGTGCGAACTGATGCAAGAATTCTGCTAAATCAACTTCTAATTCCTCCCTCCAAGCAAAGAGTCTTCTACGTCACTATAGTGACTAGCTCCAGTGATTTTCTGCCAATTCAGACTCTTTCAGAATTTCCGGTAAGGGATGATGTCTCATCTAATGCACAACAAAGGCCTCTAAGTTGCATCTCTTACCACATGTAAGAAGGATAGAACAAAATGTATCAATTTTGTTATAACCCTAAGTATGAAACACATCGGAATTTTACTAACAAACTTCCTTTTCTAGTCAAAATTTGCAGCTTTAGATAAATTTAAACTCGCCAAAAACAAGAGAAGAAATGTCGTACAAAAGATTAAAATGGTACAGTATTTAGATAAAAAGGTAGCACATTTTTACCAACAATTAACCTGCACATAAAATAAGAGAAAATGTTCTACCTCGGTTCTTGTGCCAGCCAAAGGAGCACATTGTTTCTAGCGACGAGCAAAGCTAGCAAGAATCTCAATGCTTTGACGGACAATGTAAAGAGAACTTTTGCTGCAGAAGTGCTTTCGACAAGATAAATACCATCAGTACTAATAATAAAAGCACCAGATGTTGGATTGAAACAAGCATCTGCACCCTTATATATCTTGCAAACATTGGTTAGCCCTCTGGAAGAAGAAATTAAGAGGAATCATAAAAGAAGAGAAGTTAGTAATTTGGAAATTACCAAGCATTCATTTACTGAATTAATTGAATTCTTGATTCTTATTCAACATTCATCTCTGATCACTATTATGCTTAATTTTAACTATAGTTCTTGCAATATATTACCATATTATGTAAATATTATTTAGAATCTTAACAATAACACATTTTCAGATCATACTCTAATGTGTGTGACTTCTCAAGAATCTCAACAATAACAGTATACATCAGAAACATTCAAGTGAATTAATTAATACCCTCTTCTGCTTTTTTCTTTCATTTTGTGCGGAAGCATTCGAGGTTCTTTTGCATGCATGGTGAGAATTCAAACAAAAGCATGAAATTTTGTATGTTGTAAAAATAAAATTTCAAATGTCGTTTTTACTCACCTCTAGACCGAAGAAGTACCAGAATGAACCGAGAACATGTCCAAATAACTGACAAATGAGAATATTTTTTATGTGATTTGCCCAAAATGACTCAAAAGTGAGCCCAGTTCGGATTAATTTCGGTGCAGAGAGTGATGCTCCGGTCAGGTAATGAGTCGACTCTCTGTTGCTTCTTCCTTTGCAAATTAGGCCCAGATTGGACAAACAACTTAATTAAGCTTATCAAATAAGTGCTTATTTATTATCTATATCCATAGCAAAGGATAATATGTCAGACTGTTTTCATATATGTTTTAAATAGTTTTCATAAACTGCATTACTTAGGAAGTGTATGTTTCTACCATATTAGGTATTCAGACAACCCGTTTGATAGAATTTGGGAATCAGATTCTGTTAAGAAAGCAATTTACCTCGTCATTTTTGCTGATGGAACCGAGAAAATTGCGACCAATGTATCCATTGATGTTAACGGAGACGAAATGCCACCAGTGACAGTAATGCAGAAAGCTGTAGTAGGTACAAATGGATTTCTAGCATACCGGTTGAACTTGGATGGTTTTCTTGCTGTTGGATGGGCATTCAGCTATCTTGCAGAGATAGAAGATTTTCTGCAAAATGAATCTCGAAAAATCAGGCTAGTACCTCCGGGCCAGCCTAGTATTAGCAAATCCATTGTAAATATCGAAGAGATTGCTCGAGGAAAATATCGTATGTTTCCACCTCATGAATCATGATATGTTTAGTATAGAATGTTCGTTTAAGATTTTTCGTCACTGTATACTGAGAAATCGAGCTTCCAAATAGACTTATTTCAAAAGCAAAAACAAAAGGAATTCTAATAATAAGTATGTCAATTGCAATGCAATTCATGTATGTAGTACTTGGTTTGGATGGTTGATCCATGTCTACCTGTTCCATCGTCATCTTGAGAACAATCAGTTGACGGGTGTGCTCCCAGCCACTCTCGGGAACCTTCCGAATTTGAAGGAATTGTAAGACATCACAATTGTACATGAATTGATTTATCAAATTGTATATCGGCATATTTTGACACATCTAAATATCACTTATATATCAGCATAGAAATATCGTATGTGCGTGTGTGTGCACACACAAATATTAGTTAAGAGTTATCATGCTAATTACTCATTTGTTTTGATCTTAGATTATATGCTTATAACCGATGCAGGTATGTCGAGAACAATATGTTATCGGGAACTGTATCGTCGGAACTTTTGAGCAAAGATTTGATTATTAAGTGAGCACTGTTTTAACTATAAAATTGTATTTCACCAAATTTAGTTTGTACATTATGGTAGAGTACTTATATGACAGATCTATACAATTGAAACAAGAATCAGCTATTGATCTTAACTATCCTAACAAACTCCATAACAGAAAAACAGTTAGTTAATTAGTCACTTTAGAATACGAAATCCAAACTGCAACCGCCGAATCTAAACTGAGATAAAAAATGTCAATCAGCACACCAATGCTGAAACCGGATCAAGATAACACGAGGTTGATGCATTAAGCACAGAATGCAGACAGCAATTTAGGGCAACAGCCACTGAGCTGAAAAATTGCAGAGTTGCAGCTCAAAGCCTCTACAATCCCATGATCAGACCGCACAAAAAACGCAGAAATGCAAAGCAATTTATGTTTGAATGGATTGATTTTATCTGGATTGATTCTATAAAATTGATTTGAGATAAAAGTGACTTTAACATAAAATAATCTATGTTTGAATGTATTTATGTAAAAATGAATTTTACGATAGATTTAAAGCTAAAATCAATTGTAGAAGTCAAAAGTTATAAATTTTAACTTCAAGTATAATCGACTTTTCGTTGAAATAAAAGTTGAATTAATTCTACTGGCAAAATCAATTATTTTTTAAAGGGAAATGTTAACTAGTACTCCGGGACAGAGTAGTTAAAGAGACTAATATAGAAATTTTGTATTGAGAACTGATGAAAAGTGAAATGTTCCACTTCAAGAAAGTAAAAAAGTTGTTCTTTTTAGTGGAAATTTTCTATTTTTAACTTTCTTAACATGACCTTTTTTAAATCATCCATACATGATAAAATCAAGGCTTTTATATGTGATTCGACCATGTAATTAGGGGTCATTTAAAAATTGGTCCTTGTAATCGTTAATCTTGGCAAATAACCCTCCCAAAGTTTAATCATTTAAAATTTCGTCTCTTAACCCACTTAATGACTGTCATGTCATCTGATTACTGACGTGGCGCTGTTAATTGGGTTTTCACTTGACTGACTTAGCATCAGGGCATGGGAATGAACAAAAATTCATCTTGCTCTTTGATACGAATCGAATGAATTGAAGTGGTCAAACTCGATTTCAATGGCGAATCCAATGGAAGTGTCAAACTCGAGTTCGAAAAACGCAGCATCTGGAGAATCTTCACAACGTAATACAGGTACATGTTCATTCGAAACGATGAACTCTGTTTTTAGTTGTTGTTTTTGAGTGAATGTATGTGTCTTTAGTTGTTGTTTTTGAGTGAATGTTTGAGTAAATGTACAATATTTATGAACTTGTTTTTTTCTTTCTTCCATTATTTCTAAATTCGGGTTTATTTTTTTTCCAGATATGAGTATTGCTGTTAAGTTTGATTACGGGGGTAGGTTTGTTAGGGATTGGATGTAACATCCCCAATTTTCATGACCAAACATTTGTTTAATTATTATTAGTATTATTATAGTTATTAATATTGTTATTACTTATTATTACCCTCCAATTTATGACCAGTTAGATTACTAGCAAAATGGTCTTAGGAGGTTGATATGTTTTAGAAATTTTCCTTGTCTTTGTTGGTATTAGGAGGTGGTCTTGTTGATTCTTCATGGCTACCAGCTTAAATTCGTATTTGCCTACATGTGGTATTTTAGTCATAAGTTTTTCTCTGAACCTCCTTTTTGAACGACTGTTAATTTTCTGGAAAATAGACTCCTTGGGCTTTAGTTTGAACATAAATTTCTTAGGCTAAGACTTAATATACGTATTTTAATGCATGTTGCAAATTTAACAAAAAAATACTGTCCTGTTTTTGCATCAATCTCGGTGCGTGAATTTTCACGAATTACTGATTTTGAGTTTTAATATTGGACCAATTGGATTATGTCCACGTCTGAGTTATGTATCTACAGTAAAAATTTCGTAGATTTATGAATTCATTTCACCCCACGTTCACGGTTATTATCAACTGTTATTTAGCAAAGAAATTCTAATGTTTATATGTATGCAATCACGTGGATGAAGTCGTTAAACCTCTTGTCATTAAGTCATATCAGCTAATTATACTACTATATATACATATAAACCTTATATTAGATGTATGACATAGGGTGCGGTTAGGGTTCATCCTTGTAAGGTGAATTCTCCATCTATATACGACAGGTAGTTGGTAAGCGAGTGTAAATGGGGCACCATTTACGGGACACTATAATTGCCCAGTCTTACCATAAGTTAAGTATGCCTCAACAAGTTGGATATGAAAAGAAAAACAAGAATAAGAAGTACCAACAAGTTGAGTATATTCAAGTCATTGGGTCCCCTCACACTCGGTGACTTGAATATGTATGTTAGATATGTATGATCATTGAATTTAAGAACAAAATGATTAAACACTGCAGGGCAAACCTGGATAAACTTAGACCTCCAGTAGAAAGACAAATCCTGAGTGTTCAACTATGATTAAGTATATTGTTAGATTTGGCAATATGAATCTTTATGTGAATGAATTTTAAGTCAAGTTGATTGTATGTTCAATATGAACAAGGAGCCTTAATTATGAGTATTTGTTGAGAGAATTTTCCATACTTAGCACACCGGTATGGCTGGAAAACATTGTTGAACTATTATGTTTTATTCTATGTTACTCAGTTATGCTCACTATGTTTTTGGGGTGATGTTTCCAGGTTTACCAGTGAACATTGGAGGACTGAGGAGTGTTTAGTAGCTCGTTAGCCGTCAATGTTATAAGTTGGAGCCAGATCACGTCAGAGTCTAGAACATTAGATGTTATTTTTATACGTTTGTAAAACGAAATTTCATTTAGCTGTACAATCTTAAAGAGTTATTTCTTTAAGTTGTAAAAATATTTCAAGTCAACCAAAATAAATTGTTTCGCCTTTAGCAATTGTTCCTTAATTTGCCGAAGTATCATTATGGGATGTTACATTGGGTTATTTGTTACAACGGGGGAGAAGAAACATTGATTGAAGGTTTAGGTCCTGATAGGTGGAGTTTCTTTGAGATAACTGGAATATTGGAAACTGATTTGCTAGTTAAAAAACTTTATAGGTTGTGATGGATGTTAGATGAAGAGGTTAGTTTTAGGGTGATTAAAGACGATGTTGCTGCTGAAGTTGTAAAAGATTATGCACTTAAAAAAAACTCTGCTATGAATCTTTTTGTTGAACATAATGTGGATGAAAGTAGTGCTTTAGTTGATATTCCTAATTATGATGTTGTTGGTGAGGAATTGGGTTTGAGTTATCAGGTAGTTAACTGGATCAGGGAAAGATGGTGTTGAAGCTTCATCAGGTAGAATGTGAAGAATTGTTACCTCCAGCTTATAAGAAGGGACCAGGAATTCCAAAAAAGCTTAGAAGGAGAGAAGCTGATGAAGCACCATCATCACATGGTAAGTATAGAAGATCTGGAACTACTTACAGATGCACAAGGTGTGATAAGTTTGGTCATAATGCTAAAGGATGCAAAAGTCTAACTATCAATCCCAATGCTAAAATAAAGGTATTCCATTTTATCATTGTCACTGTTATTACATTTCACATTTTGTAATAAGCTAACTTGTGTATTTTATTATCAATGAAAACAGAGAAAGCCACCAAGACAAAACAAGGGGTAATGATAATGGAGCTATTGCAAGTGAAGCTGGGAATGAAGCAAGTAACAATGGTGCAAGTGCAAGTGAAGTTGGGAATGGAGCAAGTGACAATGGTGCAAGTGAAGTTGTTGATGGAGCAAGTGCAAGTCAAAGTCAAGTAGGGACTGGGGAGTCTATACTGAGTTCACCAGACATAAGTGAGCCTTTGTAGGGTGCAGGTAAAAAAAGGAAGGTTGGGAGCAATACAAGATTCATTCCTCCAAATCAGAGTAAGAAACCTCAAAAAAATCCAATGGCCTTTATGTCTTCATCTATTAAGTCAACTGCTACAGTTCAAACAACATTTCACACCACCAAAAAATCACACCTTAATAGAGCCAACTGTTAATGTCAACACTGTGGTGCACACATCAAAAAATGCACGCACATTTGTGAAGCCAACTGCTAATGTCAACAATGTTGTGCACACATAAAAAAATGCACACACAATTATCAAGCCCTCAGCTAATGTAACCACAGTTGTGAACCCAATGCCCAATCTACTGTCATGAAGAAACCTTCTATGCACAAAAAGCCACCAAGAAAACCTTATGTTAAGACCTTAGATGTTGTTAGAGCCATTGTGGAGCCAATAGTGAAAGTGAAACAAGTTAGGAGGAGTGGCAGAACAATATGGAAAGGTCATGCAATCAAAAATGGTCCAGGGAAAGATATGGACAACCCAATTGAGGTGGTTGATCAAGAAGTTGCAGAGGCAACTGGATCAGGGAAAAATGGTGCTGAAGCTACCCCAAGGAAATTAAGAGACGAAGGTGGAAGCTGCTTGACCTTGTTAAGAAGTGTGGAGAATGTGAAATATATTTAGTGTTAATTATGTAATGTGTTTGCCACTGACTTGTATTTTGTGTTTGGCTAAGTCCAACTTATGTTACTTGTGTAAGACTACTTATTTATGTGTGTTTTATATGTCCAACTTATGTAACAGCACTGCTTGAATTGACATCCCTTTGTGATTTGCTTGGCTAAGTCCAACTTTTGTAACACTAAGTATGAAACATCAATTATTGATGAATGAATATTTTTTAAGTATTCAACTATTTTAACTTGTGTATTCAATATTGTTCTGGACGGGGCAAAAGGAGCTTTGGCCCATTTACTTAGGCCCAATACAATCCAAAGCCCAAATACTTCATTTGGCAGTATTACTTGAGACACACCCCTTCCCCGCGAGGGGGGTGCACGGAGCAAGCAGGATCGGTTCAAACGAGCCACAACGTCTCTCTGCACGTTCCCGCAATAATCTCTCTGGCGATTACACTTCCCACGATTTCGTAACCGCCAGAGCCTGGTGTGCCATTACAACGGCTCTGCAGCCCTCCAACTCTATATATAGGGGACTCACAGCAGTCCCCAAGGTAGATCGATCTCTTCCTGTAAACCCTCACTCTCTGATCTCTACTGACTTGAGCGTCGGAGCACCTGCAGGTACACACGCCCCCGCCGTTCTAAGAAGCATTCTTGACGCATTCTACCACCATATCAACCACCACATTTAAAGCACCGGCAATCACCTTCTGATCAGGTACGACCAGTGGCGCCGTCTATGGGAATTACAAGCTCTCCCCGTTTTTACCTTACTAAAAACCAAAGCTTTCCAAACAATTTACCATGGCTACCAACGGTGCCAACTCACAGATACGAAGTGAAGTTCGTATCCCTCAATGCAACGGTATGACATCTTCACCTTCTCCTGTGGGTACACCTAGAGAGGAACCAGTACAAATAGTTCCTCTCCAAGATAGGCCTCTGCAAGGTCCTTCACGACCTACAGAGACGCCCGAAGATGCTACACCAACTGGTGCCCTTATCAATAATCTGCTCTACACGGTTCAAATACAAACGTTGTTAATCGAGGAACAGAATCGACGCCTGATGGATCTGGAGCAAGCGCGCCCTTTAGTCCGAACCAAACAGACTCCTTCCCCAACACCTAACAGAAGAGGAAGGTGTCCTCGCCACTCACGTTCCAGATCCCCTCGACACTTAGTAAGCATTAGATCTCCAAGCTACACCCGGAGATCGGCTAGAAGGAGATCACCCAGACGATCTCCTCTAAGGAGACCCTCACAAAGACGCAACAGATGCTCTTGGTCCCCTTCTAGCTCCGAGGACAGTCATGATGTCTGGAATGACCGTAATGCTTACAGTCTGTTCACACGGCGCATCCGGGAAGCTCCTATTCCCCGCGGACTACAAAAGCCTCCTCAAATGGATTCGTACGACGGGACGATAGATCCAGATGAGCACATCGAGAACATTGAGGCAACTCTCACATACCGATCGGTGCAAGGCGCTGTAAAGTGAAAGCTCTTCGTCACTACACTACGACGAGGAGCTGTTACGTGGTTCAAGAACTTACAGAGAAACTCCATCGACTCATGGAGCTACCTTTGTGACGAGTTCACAACCCACTTCACCCCTTCAAGGACGCAACCAAAGACGGTGGCATCCCTTGAAGACATTGTTCAGGGAAAGAGCGAACCTCTTCGAGACTACATCGAAAGGTTCAACAAAGAAGTTGTGCAGGTAAGGGGTGCCGATGAAACAATGAAGCGGTACCTCATTACCAAAGGTCTGCGCGAAGGAACAGACATCAAGAAGGCTGTCCGCCTAGATCGCCCAAGGACTCTCATCAAGTTCCTAGCAATCACAAAGATCTAAATCCGATATGAAGAGGATTTGTATGCAGACAGCCTCAACAAATCCAAGAAGGAGGAGCCTGCTGCTGAATCTTCCAAAAAGCCCTTCCATGAGAAAAAGAAGGAAGGCAAGGTAGCTCGTGAAGGCAAATGACCTAACGGTCGCTTCACCGAGTATACACCCTTGGCCATGTCCAGGGAAAAAATCCTCGCCAAGATCAGAGTAGCCGATCTGACAGAAGCTGGCGTCAAGCCACCAAAGGCTTAATCGCAGGAGAGGAAAGGGGTCGACAAAACAAAATACTATTGATTCCACAAGTGCCATGGGCACGTTACTAACGATTGCATCCACTTGAAGGATGCTATCGAACTTCTCATGCAACGAGGATGACTCAAATAATTCGTCAAGAACCCCGAGTCGGAAAGAAAGACCATTGAGCTCATCGCTGATGGCAATGAAGCGGACAAGATAGATGCCATGTCCATGGAGCATTTGGGCGATTTCCCTTACAACGTGGAAATCGTACCATACTCATGCATGTGGGAACGATTCCCCTCCGCCACCGTCATCATGGGAGGAACATTGAACATCTCCATGGGAAGCATGAAAAGAAAATTTGAAGAGCTCATGAGCATCAATTTGCTGGTCCCTTCCGATTTCAACATCGGAGGAAGACCACCCTTGGCATTCTAAGACTCTGAACTGCCTGGTGGGGCCTCAAATTCAGCCATTCCTTTGCTCGTACGAGCATCGATGGCCAACACCAACGTTCGTCAAGTCTTGATTAACACAACGGCCTCGTATGACATCATGTACACCAGTCTGTTCAAAACTCTCCAATTGACGAAGAAAAACCCTTCTCCCTATGTTGGAAATGAACTCTACGGCTTCAACGGTTCGTTCACTCAACCCTGGGGCTACGTAGAGCTGCTAGTCACCTTCGGCGAAAAGGAGACCAAGAAAACCATAAAGATCCCAGTTCTGGTGATCGACTGTCCTTCTCTTTATAACTGCATTATAGGGAGAACCGGACTTGCCCACCTGGGCGCCACATGCTCAACCGCTCATTTGAAGTTGAACTACCATGCAAAAGATGGCATCATCGCCCCCCTGAGCGGGGACATCGAAGCTGCAAAAAGATGTTTTCTTCAGGAAAACAAGACCCATAACTCGGTTTCCCAACCCAGCAAATCTACTGACGACAAGGGGAAAGCTGTTGCGAGCACTCTAGATGCAAATTAAGTCGAACTTGAACCCAGGTTCACCAAGGAGAACCTCAAGGAACAAAAGAGGGAAAAGAAGGATCCGCTCAACGCGAAACTTCTTAGACCTATTCCCAATGGAGAATTGGAGTTGGTTCCTTTCGGGAACGAACCCTCGAAGAACTTCAAGATCGGCAAGGATCTTCTTGAACTTGTCAAAGCCCAGCTGGTGGCCTGCTTAAGGGAAAAAGATTATCTATTCGCCTGGAGTGCATCTGACATGCCTGGAATCGACCTGAGCATCGTCTGTCACCAGTTGACAGTCGACCCTGGTGTTAGCGCTGTAGCCCAGCGGCGTAGGAAACAGTCTCCTAAAAAGTCAGAGGCTGCAGAAAAAGCTGTAAAAGACCTCCTAGAGGCAAATTTTATTTCTGAGGCCAAATACACTACATGGATCTCCAATGTTGTACTTGTCAAGAAATCTAATGGAAAATGGCATATGTGTGTTGATTATATCGATCTTAATAGGGCCTGCCCTAAAGACGCATACCCTCTTCCTAACATAGATAAACTCGTAGATAATTCCTTCGGCTACAAACTTTTATCCTTCATGGACGCCTATTCTAGTTACAACCAGATACCCATGGTCGAGAAGGATAAAAAGAAAACAGCTTTCATGACTGAATCAGGGACTATTACTACAACGTAATGCCCTTCAGACTACGAAATGCGGGGGCTACTTATCAACAAATGATGAACAAGGTCTACGACAAAAAACTTCTGGGTGACATTCTTGAGGTCTACATAGACGACATTATCGTCAAATCCCAGCGAGAGTTTGATCATGCCGCCCATCTCAAGAGAGTGTTCGAACAAACCTGGAAGTACAACATGCGACTCAACCCAGAAAAATGCAATTTCCGAGTTCAAGCGGGTAAGTTCCTCGGTTTCTACTTAACAGAAAGAGGAATCGAAGCGAATCCGGATAAATGCCAGGCATTTACCAAGCTTCCCACGCCCCACTCTAAAAAGTGCATCCAACCGCTCAACGACATGTTAACTGCTCTCTCAAGATTTGTGGCCAAGTGCGCTCAACATGCTCTCCCTTTCTTCAAACTCTTAAGGAAGGAGACGAAGTTCGAATGGACTGACGAGTGCGAAGCCGCTTTGAAGCATCTCAAAGAAACCATCTCCGCACCTCCAGTCCTCTCGCGACCTGATCAAGGTGAAGTACTAGACCTCTACCTTTCTGTTTCTTCCGACGCGGTCAGCGCCGTTCTAGTCAGAGATACTCCGAAAGGACAGAAACCAGTCTGCTTCACTAGCAAAGCTTTGCTAGGGCCGGAGACGAGGTATCAAAAGATCGAAAAGGTAGCTCTCACTCTCCTTACAACAACACAAAGATTGAGGCAATATTTCTTATCTCAAACAGTGATAGTCCGAACGGACCAACTCATTAGACAAATTTTGGGTCGTCTTGACGTCGTCGGACGGATGATGAAGTGGTCACTCTAACTATCCGAGTTTGACATACACAAAAAATTGAGAAAGGCACTGAAGGCACAAGTGTTCGCTGACTACCTCGCTGAAATGACTTTCCATACAGAAGGGAACACGGAAGAATGGACCGTCTTCGCAGACAGATCCTCCAAGTCTAAAGGAAGCAGAGCAGGGGTAATCGTGGAAAACGGTGAAGGTTTGCCTTTCCCTGTAACTAACAATACTGCAGAATACGAAGCCTTCTCAGCTGGCCTGCGGACCGCCTAGGGTCTGGGAGCCAAAAAGGTAAAAATCTTTACCGATTCTCAACTGGTGGCTTCCCAAGTCACTAGCGAATACCAGGTCCGAGAGGAGCACCTACAAGAATACGTCCATCTAGTGCTTGAGAAAATGAGAGAATTCGAAACTATAGAGGTAACTCATGTTCCCCGCGAACAGAACACCCGAGCAGATATTCTCTCGAAACTCGCTAGCACCCGAACTGCAAACGAAAACAAAACATTAATTCAGGAAGTCCTCAACGAACCCAACGTTCAGAGGCAGAAAGCTCAACTTCACGAAGTCAACACAATCATTGGGATGGAGGACTGGAGAGGACCCATTACACGCTACATAACTGGCGGGGAACTCCCACCCGATCCCCTTAAAAGAACGAAGATAAAACGAAGGGCCTGCTCATTCACTTTAATGGAAGGAATCCTATACAAAAGGGGTTTCATCACACCACTTATCAAGTGTTTGGGACCTAACGAGACCCAAGAAGTCCTCACCGACGTCCACAATGGCATATGTGGACAACATCTTGGTGCCAAAGCTCTCGCCAAAAAGGTCCTATGAGCAGGATACTTTTAGCCCACCATGCTAAAAGACGCGAAGGACTACGTCAACCTGTGTGACAAGTGTCAGCGACACAGAGACATGCACCTCACATCTCCAGCTGAACTAACGTCTTTGGTTTCTCCTTGGCCTTTTCCGTGGTGGGGCATCGACCTTCTAGGACCATTCCCAAAAGCTGTTGGACAACTTAAATATTTGGTAGTTGCAATCGACTATTCAACTAAGTGGATCGAGGCCGAACCATTAGCGAAAATCATAGCCAAAAACATACTTTGTTTCTTTAAAAGGAACACCCTAGCAAGATTCGGAGTACCAGCCCTAGTGATATCCGACAATGGGACTCAATTCACCGACCAGAGGTTCCAGGACTACCTGAAAAACATCGGCATCAAACAAAGCTTCACCTTTGTTGAACACCCTCAAGCTAACAGCCTCGCCGAAGCGGCAAACAGGTTCATTTTGTGAGGCTTACGAAGAAGGCTGGACAAAGCCAAGACTAACTGGGTCGAGGAGTTATATACGGTCCTTTGGGCCTATAGAACTACTCCCCACTCTACTCATGGCGAGTCACCATTTCGAATCACGTATGGGACAGAAGCGGTAGTTCCCATTGAGCTAACCAAACTCACTTGGCAAACTAACGCTGACATTGACTTCCCAGCCAATACGACTAACTTACGTGAAGAACTCAAATTTGTCGACGAAGTCAGAAGTGAAGCATCTTTGCGAGAAACAGTGCTAAAACAAAAAATAGCCGCTCGCCACAACAAAAATCGAAGTTGGCGACCTCGTCCTCCGACGGAATCAGAAAGACTCTGAAGAGGGAAAACTCGCCGCCAACTGGGAGGGACCCTACAGAGTTCGAATGAAAACCGAGACAGGAGCCTACGGACTTGAAGACCTCAATAAAGGCACAATTCCAAGGACTTGGAATGCCGAAAAACTAAAAAGGTATTACACTTAGATGGCAAGCACAACCAATAAACTCTAATGTACATACTTAGTTCAATACAACAAACTTCATGCTCTCCAAATAACGAGATACTACAACGCAAGAGGAAAGTCGTGCCACTCCAAATCCAGAAACATAAAGCAGAAGTGAAATCTACAGAACAGATACACATATTCCTTAGTATGTTCGCTACCAACTACGACATCGCTGCTCGACATGTTAGGTAGAACCCCAGCTCGCAATGGGTGATTCACGTCTCAGTGCGTTGGACTTAAATTGGTTTTTTCGTTCATCCGTTGTTCCCTGTCCGAAAAACAACTTTGGACACACATTCAGATAAACAATCTCTTCGATGTGAAATGCTTCTAACAAAATACTCTGCGTAAAGTTAGAATTCTCATGCCTGGATTTCCCTTTGCAAACAACGCAGAAGGTACATGTTCTGACCGAGCAACGATACCTAGGAAGGAAAGGCAAAAATTTAATTCAAAACAACGAGTTAAAGTGCTAAATCTCCGGCGTACATGCAAAACTCTTCAGTCATTGATTTATTTCATCAAAACAAAGACTTCGGGGGACAGACCTTTCTGCCTCAGCGAACTCATCTTTGTTTCGAAGGTCGCTTAACTTGTCAAAACGGGCACCAAGAAACAGAAAACACTCGAGCATACGAGTTGTTGCTTTGTAAAACATGCAAATCAAACAGTTTTCTCTCAAAAATACTTCAAACAGTATAAAAAGCCTCACACAACGAGCACTCAGTTTGAAACGTCATATTTGAAAGTAAAACAAACATTTTCAACAAGTATGATGAGAACAAAAAAAAAAGCAAATTATATTAAAAGTGCTAAAACCACGAAGGGAGCACGATGTCATCAGCTCGAAAGCCAAAGTGATCTTAACTCCAGTATAAAGGGAAGAGGGTGCGGCGGTCCGGAACTCCTTCCTCTGTAGTCTCCAAAAGAGTATTCAAAGCAGTTTCACTTTTCGGCCTTACCAAGAAGAAACGCTCTTTGAAACTTTGTACCTTCCCCGCAAAGATTTCAAACATCTTTTTGGTTTGACGGAAAGAAACCTAGTCGGCTCCCTGTTGGACGGTGAAAATAGTAAAGAAAACATTCTTGGAAGGAGGAATTTCCAGATGTTGACACACCAATTCAAACCCCCTCATGAAAGCGTAAGAACTAGTATGAATCTGGGAAGGAGACAACTTGGTCCAACGGAGCACCTCTCGTTCGAAATTGGAGAAAGGAAGTTGGAAACCCATGTCTTTGAAAACCACTTCATAAATGTGAAAGATATAGTTTTTGTATTTCGAACACACTCTGTCAGAAGTGCTCGGAAGTACAACCTCCCAATCTTCGTTTCTATCAACGGAGCTGAAAGGGATTTCACCCGTTCCGTCTAGGGTGAACGACGACTCCGTCTCCAGGGGCTCCTCTCCCGACCAAGTGAGAACAGGCGCAACAATTTCTTCTTCCGCCATGGGAAACCTGAAAGAGCAAGGAAAAAGTGAATCCAACATTCAGATCCACCCTTCCTTCACCCATCAGATCGACCATGGCGAGGAAGGGATCAAACATCACCGCTATAAACCAAAGGAAAGAACGCATAAGGGTCACCAACTTCACGGGATCTATCGAAATGAAGAAACCGACAGCAGGACGACTCCTACGACATCAGAGAACTCATCCCGAGGCAAGCAGTGTAACACCCTATTTCTATTAAAGCGATAATACACGCGAATAATATAAATATTCAAGAAATAGACGTCACGTCTTCACATCAAATTCAAATAACATGCATATATGAATTCCTCAACAGTCGTAGTGGATATAAGTCATACATCTCCAAAATATACATGTGATAAGATCAATATACATCATCATAAAAATCTCCAAGTCCCGACATATGGGTAAAAACTCAACAACATAAATCCAGCATAACCAATCTAGAATACTGGTAAAGACAGACATCCTAGATCAGAGCCTACTCTACGACTTAAGAGAAAATGATAACGGAGATAGCTCTCGCTATCCAAGCACTCACCAAGCAAACTACTCCTGCACTCCGTCTACCCATTCATACAAACAGTTAGGCGGTCAAAACCACTGGGGGTAAGCTTCACATCAATCATAATCAACATAAACAGTTTGACATAAATGAATCAAATCAAGTTTCAAATAATTAACATGAGTAATTAATTTCCATAAACACTTTCGCACAACAATTCCAAATATCACATCATTCATCATTCAAATGCAACAATTAAGACTCATGCCAATATGATATGCGCCTATACTCGACACATACATGCATGTGGTACCAAATCACCTCAAGGTCGTCACCCATGATGCAACAAAAACATCATATGTAAGATTTCACACCTGTCTTACATTATCACCGAAGTAAAAGAGTAACCCTCCTTTACAACATCAAGACTCAACATGACTATGATGCATGGACATACAAGCAAAGACTCGACAATGCAAAATCACCTCATAATATTCAACAAC
>Ga0228710_1003996_pt1 | contig 23339 bp, 14 predicted proteins | sample MedpolnodulmetaG_FD_177995 | JGI IMG/M metagenome (GOLD analysis project Ga0228710, IMG submission 177995) | Root nodule microbial communities from Medicago polymorpha collected in Santa Monica, California, United States - pink nodules | ecosystem: Host-associated > Plants > Roots > Nodule...
AATATATATATTTAATATAATATATATATATATATATATATATATATATATATATATATATATATATATATATGTATGTAACAAAAAAAGATTAAACATTATTACCATGCATGGTGGAGTATATTAGAGTTGAATGACACAGTCAACGACCTGAGGTGGTTCATCTTGATCATGATAAGATTCAGTTACTGTGGCCAGGAAAGTTGTTATGTTGAAAGGAACTTCTACTGTCTGTGCTTGAAAGGTAATGTTATACACCCGAACAGGAGCAGTAGAACCATAGGTACACTTGACAAGGTCATGAAACACAAAAGTTTGACCCTAACAATTAAGGAGAAGAAGATTAGTTTATTTAATTGAACTAATAAACATACATACATAGAGTATTGTATACCTACCTGATTTTTTTTATTGTAATCATTCAACGCAAGATGGCAATGGGAAATGAGAGTAGGGCGATTATCATCGTTTATGCGAAGGGGTGGCACTAGGAAAGGGGTGTACACCTGAGAATGAATCAAAAGTAAGAGACGATGAAATTGGAAACAAAATTGAAATATATAGATATATAGATAGATGCGTACACGTAGGTTGTTAGAGCTGCTACAACCATTTTTTCCCCAGACCTTATTCTTATACACAAGACCACCAAGCATACACATAAAAGGTTTATCGTCATCTCAAACATCTTACGTATGTTTACCAGGTCATCCAGAGACGATTCCAGTCGATTCAGCTTCGGTTTCGAAACCGATCCCAATTCTGATTTCAGCCGATTCGGTTTCTTTACCTGTTCCGATTTCACATGTTTCCCTTTCGATCCCGATGCCAATTCTGATTCAAATTTTAGCTGTTCCTGTTCATGTTCCTGTTTCACCTGTTTCCCATTTTCTTCAAAGCTTTCAGGGGGAAGCCGGATGACTCCACGGCTGCGGTTACGGAAGTTCATCCTCGAAGACACCATTCTGCAACATGGAAGGAAGGAATCATAACCCTAACCCTAAACCTAAAGGAAGACACCATTCCACCTCTTTCTTTTATAAATAAGCAAAAAGTTGAGTTTTCTTTTGGTTTTCGTTGGGCTGCTCTTGCTTTGTTTAGGATTTTGCTCTTTTCACTTTTAAAATTGATCATTCACAACCTCAAAATAACGTTTTTTTATTTTTATTTTCGTCTCGTATTGTTTTGTTTTCAATTAGTGATTACGTGATAATTACTTAGTTTGGTTCAAAAGGTGATCTTGCTTTGTATTCTTAACGGTTTTTTAAATCAAGCAAACAAAATTCAAAAGGTGTTTCTAATCCATTATTTTCCATCATCATTTTCATGGTTTTGTTTTCGAATGTTCAAGACCGAACTAATCCAATAGATATATAGATAGATGAATACATTTTCGTAGGTTTGAAGAACAATTGAAATACTAATATATTTTCAAGTGTGCAAAATCTAAGAATCAGTCTATCATGAAGAATGAACATATGAAGAGCATCAGAAGGGACGTGAGAAGCTTAGAAGACTATGGTAGAAGATATAAAGGAAGGTCAATCAGAAGTCAACGTCCTTAGAAAAAGGATGCCTCACAAAAGCTAGAGAGTTATCTCAACAGATTTTGTGTAGGACATCAGACTCAGAAGATGGCTGCATACTCGGATCTGAGGGACCCATAATCTATCTAAGCTTTGTCTTATCATGTGAACTGTCCATATCATAGTATCTGATAGAGCAATTCATTTGCCTTCTTCTGTCTATGTATGCAAACAAACAAAGGACATCAAGAACAAAGAGAATGCAACGCATAATTCCTCTTTCAACAAAAAAATTCAAAGGACTTTTCAAAGGAATTATCCATATCAGGAAAAGGGCCAACGTTCTTGATTGAAGCTTTTCAACGACTCTCTTTGCGCTGGCACTCTTCTCAAACGTCTCTCATTTCACTATCTATATAAGGAGCTGAAGACCTGAAAAAGAAGTAACAAGACTCTGCTATTTTACTGTGTCATTATTCTGTCAAATCAAATAGTGCAAAACACTTAGGATTTTAGCTTTGAAGTTTGTATCTTAGAAATCCTAAAGAGTCTGTTCATTTGTTCAGTTTACACTACCATTGTTAAATATAGTGTAAGAATAAATTAACTTGTTTACAGTTGTGCAAACAATTAGAAAGTCTCTCGCCTGCGTGCTTGAGAAGATAAGTCTCTTGGTGAAACCTTAAGCACCTAGGAAGTCTCAGTTGGTTGATTGAGCAAGGGATGTCTTTAGGAGTTGTCCTAAAGCAAAGGGAAGTCTCTCGGAGTTGTCCTTGAGCAAGAAGTCTTTAGGTAGAGTCCTAGAGCATGAAGTCTTAAGAAGTTGTATTTAAACATAAAAGTCTCTTGCAGTTGTGCTTGAGCATAGAAAAGTCTCTTGGAAGAGTCCTTGAGCAATTTGTAATCCAGAGTGATTATAGTGAAATCTCTTGGAAGTGCAAGGAGATTGGACTACTCCTGTGTTGTAGGAGAAACCAATATAAAATTGTTTTGTGTATGATTTCTCTCTCTCTAATTCTTTATCTTTGTGTTATGTTTTCCGCTGCATTCAAACTCTGAGTCAGAATATGCTACATCAGATTCTGACCAGGTTTTTATAAACACTAAATAAAAGAAACCGTCAAAAAACCAACACAATTCAACTCCCATTCTTATGTTTTTCCCACTTTCACGTTCAAGTTACACACTTATCATCACAAGTTTAACATATATCTTTGAGTTTTACTTTTCCCACCCTATGTCTTTCCTCGCGCGCCCTATTTTTTTTCAAAATTACCCTCGGTACAATCCAGATTATATAATCCGAACACGTCCGGATTATATAATCCGGATTACACCAGTACATAGAACTGAAACAGATTTGCATGTCATTGTGGTTTTTATCATTGTTTTTCAATAAATCATTATATATGTATGTATAAAAGACAATTAACTTAAATATTATATAAAAAAAATGATTATATATATCTTATACCAAAAAAGAGTTGAATTTATATCATTACACATTTCACCTAATGATATACATTTTAACTAAACTAATGATATATATCTAATCTATGGCACCGAAAGATCAATGAGACTATCATCCACTTCAACCTTCACACCCGGACCAGGACCAGGACCAAATCTCTCATCGGGATCAAGATTTTCAATAATGTACAATTCTTCGTCATCTTTTATCACCTCTACACCCGCCGCCCAACTTAGCTCATTATAATCTGCCATCCGGCTGGCATATCTATCAGGACAGGTGTCTACATCCTCTCGATGGTATTGTCTCCATAGAGCGGAAGTGGGAGGAATCAGACAATCATCCTTCAAATTCAATGCCATAAAATTTTTGTCATTCACATATGCCAGACACATCAATGGATCGATACTTGGTGGCGGCGGTGGACCACATAGAGGGAAATAGGTTTCTGATTTCCCAATGGACAACACAACAACCGTTTGGTTGAATTTCTGTGCGATGAGGAAACTCATATTCGGCATGGTCATCCATTTATCCCTTGGTGCATTCCCAATACCGCCGTAGGATAGAGCGTCTGAGACCTCTTTATACTGCCTATCATCATTAATCATCCTCTGATAGCGAGCATTTTGTACATCGACAAGCTCTCTGTAAAGGTTGTACCAGACTATTTGGTGATCATCAACAGTCAAGTTACATAGGACCGCAACTGCTCGAAACCCACAATGGCCATTACCGAGTACATCTGTAACCTTTTCAATAAAGTCATGAATCCAAATTGGGATTTGGTCTTTGTGTGGTATGTGGACCTTAACGGGTGTTGGCTTCTTCGAATTTTTCTGAATTGGCTTAGGAGGAGTAGGAGACATGTTGCTTTTCTGTGCACTCTTTCTATTCGTCCCTGTTGATTTTGTCTATGAACCCTATGTCTCTTGCTCCTAGGAGTCGACAATCTCCCATAGGGAAGGGGACCGCCTTGTCGATCGAATGCTTTGCCTATCTTTCTTTGGAGCTCCTCTGGTGGTGACCTTATTTGGCGGTGGACGCATAGAGGTGGTCTCCGGTAAAACAAATTGTTGGAATTGTTCTTCCGAATGCACCTTCATGTTGTAATCGGTGTCCTTGAACCGGGCCTACAATGTGTAAGAAACTGTCATTTTGGTTGTTGCTGAAAAATAGACAGAAACATGCATTCTAGTATGTGCACTGATACGGTCCGGATTTCAAAATCCGGAACGTAAATGCAAATCCGGAATATAAAATTCGAAACATCCCGATACACCCTTTGCATGGGCCTTAAATGCACTTGCATGGGGCGTAAATGCTACCATTCCGAATTATATAATCCATAACCTAACAATATGGTCCAGATAATATAATCCGGATTGCACCAATACAAATTACAGAAACATAAATCCTGGGCAGAAGCCAAAGTAACACAGTTTTTTAAAAATATACATGAAGAATATCTCATTCTGGCAATAGAGAGATGTCTGCTTTATGAAGTTTCGGGTCAACCTCGTACTCGAACCTCAACCTCTTCCAGTGAGTGTGAATTCCATCCAAACGGATGGCGATGTCGTTCTTGATCTTTAAAGCAATCATACACGCACACAGTAATCCGTAAGTGATCAAACTTAAACAACCACATTTTGATTTATCCGTACCAATTTCAAGTGCTTTATTGTACTCCACTACGAGATGATGCAAAGCTTCCCTTGAAATGTTTCGGGTCAAATTAGACCACAACACCTTTCCTTTGAATCTATGTTCAAGCATGATAATGCTCGTCTGAAACGAAGCATGTATTGCGGTATGTTACAACTCTAGCATGTCATGAACGGATTTCCAGTTTGTACTTAAATCACCCATACTACTACTCAGATACTTTTTCAACCGAGCGTGTGTAGATTCAGCTTTGTTTGTTGTAGTATTCCCGATATGAAGGTTTTTGTCAACCCAAAACCTCACAAACTTGTCCTTAACCAGATCCAAAATTGTCTTTTCAACATAATCCAAAAACTTTGAAAATTTTGTGCATACACTTTGAACCGGGTCTAAGTATCAATATATGCTTCCTTCGTTTCGGACTCCACAATATCCAACCATGCAGCCATCACAGTCTTCACCACCGAAGCAGGCTTGATCACTTCCCCATTCTTGCCTTTGAGATCCTTCACTTTGCAATCCAATTTTCACTTTGCTCTCACATTTTGTCCAATGTGATATGAGCACAACAAAGTTGGTAAGCATTTGCCTCGGAGGAATGTTTGAATCCACTATCTCTTGAAGGTGAACACGTTCATTTGGGTTTAGACGACCGAAGGTTTTATGACCTTTCAAAACATTTGTCATGTCATGGTTGTGTTTACCATCACCAACTTTGAGGCTCCAATCACCAGCAGTCAACAGGTAACCTCTCAGCCGAAACAGACACTCACATTTAACCGAACCAGCTATCTCGCGCCAACTCTTTCTCTTGTACTCAGTGTATGAACCTCCTCTTTCACATATCAAAGTAACAAATGCGCTTCTTCCATTGCCACCATTATCGGATTTACCAATAACAGTGGAAAAACCGAGCTTCCTAGCTTTCTCTCGAACCCACTCCAACAAATCATTCTATGTTTCAAACTTTTGTGTAGTGGTAAAATGTTCTCGCTGATCAATATAAACAACAGGAATAGGAGGAGGAGCATCCTCTACTTTTGCATCGCCTAAAGAAATTTCAAGTTTCGGTGGTGGTGGTGGGAGATTCTCGGATTTGGCAATTCCTGAACCATGCACATCTTCAAGTAAAAGAACCGGCAACACGATAGGATGTTCAGTCTCAGCTGGATCATCATTTGGGGCATCAACCGGAACAACCATAACTGAAAACAGTGCCAAGCATAGTCAGAAAATGAACACAGTTTTTCTGTACTGGTGCATTCCGGATTTCGCAATTTGGAATGCATGAATGTAGTCCGAAATCCGTTTTTCGGATCAGGCCAGTACATATCATTTGACGTGATCAAAAGGAAATTGCGTAAGAAATGAATGGAGGAAAGTTTATATACACATTACATTTGCATTCAGACGAAAATGATGATGTTAACCCCCCTTGATGGTCAAATTGCTGCTCCAAACCATGATTTCGCCTAAAATGGAGTGTTTTTTAGAGGTGTAGGGAGTGTTTGTGATAAAGGTAGTTTGCTTCAGCTAGGTTCTGGAGAAGTATTTATAACCTAGCAGTCCGGATTTCGTTTTCTGGAAGAAAAAAAACTACTATTTTTCCCGCTCACTTCAAATACAGGGTGTTCGGAAATTATAATCTGAAATTCCACTGTTATGTGCGGATTATAATTTCCAAAATGGCTAGCATCTTGAACATGTTCAAGTCTCACAAATGAAATGGTGCAGTGTTCTTTTCTGAACATTTCGAAATATATTATCCGTAATTTATCCGGATTATATAATCCGGACAGAGGGTATTTTGGTCCAAAACGCAGGGCACGCTAGAAGGCGGCAGGGTGGGAAAAGTAAAACTCTATATCTTTTTGCAGTTTTTAAAAAACATGATTTACTTTTATTAGGGCTCAATTTTTTAAAATTATAACAGAGCCTATTAAGTGTTTTTGACCACCCAATTGAACACCAATATTCTAGATAGGGGATTGCTACTCTCACCGTCTTTATTACTTAAGCACTTCATTTGCTACTTTTGAATTTATTTTATTTTATAAAAAAAATGTTATATGTATTTCACAAAAATTGTTCAATATACATAAATATATAAAGTGTAGATATTTAGTTTTTAAACTTGTGTCAAAAAAAAAGTTTTTAAACTTAATTTTTGTAACATGTAATTTTTTTACAAGATAACACAAACTTATTTCCCTTGGATGCATGCATATCACAATCACATTTATTGATTAAATCGTTAACTCTGAAAACAACGACAGAACTTTCTCGTATTGAAATACATTCCAAATTTTAGCACCATCTTCATGATATAAATTTCATTCAAGCGCAAAATTGTAAATTTACAAGTTTAACATATTAATGATCAATTCATCTAGACTAGAGAGCCATTTGTCACCAACATTCATCCTAGACTGAACCTTATATAAAACAACTATACATTGATTCGTGGTTCATTGAAGGGAAACTCTTTGATACTGAGACAGTTTGAAACTTGAAGAAACAAGACATTTACATCAATAAATCACCACAGCATAGTTACTTGTTTCCATCTGTTATCATTTGGAGCTACCATATGTAGTAAACAATCGGACTTTGACTTAGAAATATATATTTTATATTTCATTACTTAAATATCATCTATATATGTGGAACTCGTACGTTAATTTAAAAGATCCAAATATTTGTAAAAAATTGATGGTCGGTTCCTAAATCCAAATGTTGAAAATTTTGCCACCTTCCCATTCAAACTCAATTGCCTAATTTTTCATTCGATCTCTTGAAAATGACTTTCTATGCTTAAAGAAAATTATGCATGTTGTATTTAATAACATGTATTTAGATTTGGTCATAGAAAAACACATGAAGACTACTAGCCTGCGTATAGAAATGGGCATTACTAAGCAAATGTATTAAGAGCTTTAGTGGGCCATTATCAGGGATTCAGGATAAATATGTATATTTATCATCAAAGAGTATTCCAGTAAACTCTTTTTCGTATTTTATATGTGCTTATGATTATGACATTTTCCTTTAGATCAGTAAAAATATGAACATCTTGTTTTTGGTATTTCGTGTACCTTTTTCCTTTAATTTAATGGGGCATGAAAAAGAAAAGGGTGGTAAAATTCAGGCTTTTTACGGCTTCTCAAAGAGATTAGGGATTTAGGGGGGTTTCTTGCATGACTTTTTTTTCATTTTCATGCTGATGGTGACCTTTAACTGCAAGTCCTTCTTACTCTCCATGAAGTGGCCTCAAGGTTATCGAATACGTCAATTCTTCATTTGGTTTGGTGTTAGCATAATAATGATCAATTTTTAACATCTGGGTACCAAACCCCACCATACTACTATCAGTTTTGAAAAACATAAAATTCAACAATAATATATAGACACTCATTTTAAGTACACCCAAGTCACATCTGATTAATCACGTTTAAAAATATGGTTAATTCAGCGATAATTATTCAATTCACCATGGGTGTACTTAAAATGAATGAGTATGAACCAGATGAGTTAACGACATTTTTTAATGAACCATGGGTGAAAAATAACTTTCTTACCCAACAAACTCCAACCACCAAAAAAATAAATGAGTATGAACCAGATAATTATTCAATTCGTTCATTCTTTTTATTTGATGTGAACCAGATAACTTTTGTACGCTACTAGATTAATTTCTCAAGCCATTTAAGACCTCGATGGATAACAAGGTGATTTAGAAAGAGATTTAACAATTTATATTTCCAAATTTGGATTCAAATCTCAAGTTAAATTAGAATAAATCATTTAACATCTCATCTAAGTCCAATTGCTCTTGAATTCGAATTGATTTGTCAATTACTCCCATGTTTTTTGTCAAATTGATTTAAATTTCAGATTAGTCTTTAATAACTGCCGACACCGAGAAAATCCAGCGTAAGAACAACGGACTAGTAAAGAGACAAAGTCCACTTGGGAGTTGGGACATACAAGTGTGCAACTGCTGTTCTGCCAAATCCTTAAACTGGATGGAGAAAATAAGTTCAAAGCAATATAATATTATAATATAATGTTTGATTCTATTGTTTCAAATATACAATAGCAAAGAAGGAGGCAAAATTACTCAAATTATTCAACCTCTAACAAAAGGAAAAACCTTAACTAAATTAGCTCTCTTGAGCAAAATTTGCTATTTGCAGCACCAAGTTCAACGGCAAAATGATTTTAAAAACACATCTTGCAAAAGCAAATTTTAAACCTATGGTAGAAATCTTCCCGTAGATATGCACATGGATCATATCTCTGTACATCTTGAGGGCATTCCACTTGCTTAGATCATAGAGTCCAGATACTGATAATAATGCTTTCTGGTGAACTCTAACAAGCTACCGTAGGTTCGGTCAGCCACGCCGACAAACAGAGCCTCTGTGTCAGGGCTAAAAGATAAACCAGCAATTTCACCAAATATATCAATCTCTTGACTTTGTACATAACCAGAATGTGAATCAAAAATATGGACAAAGTCTGCTGGCTCAGCCATGGCCAAAAACTTCCCATCTGATGTGAATTTTAAGGCTCTTATTGCACCCATTCTTCCCTTTAATACCGCGATGGACTCGGAAAGATTTCTTATGTCCCACAACCTGCATGTTGTGTCCTGATTCCCAGTAGCCAATATTTGTCCATTGGGGTGCCAAGCAGATGAGAAAGAATAATCCAAATGCCCTTTTAGGTTTCCAGTGACCTGAGAGATACCATAAATTATATATAATCAGAATCTAAATGAAACATTGAGGAGAATGTAACACCTAAAAAACATCTTTAGATTAAACAACCTTCCCGGTATTAGCATCAGCTATCAGGCCCTCAGTACTGTCCCCAAGAACAGCTAACAACTTTCCATCTGGACTAACAGAAGCATTCTGTTGATAAGCAAAAGTAATTGTTATTTGCAAATTTCTTACTTAAAATCAAAACAGCAACAGAAATAACATAAATATCAGTTAATAGCACTCACATTGACAGACCAATCATACTTGAAACAACCCAGAGAAGCAAAATTCTCTGCATCAAAAACCCGAACTTGGGAATCATTATTTGCTGCAATGACCCTCAACGACCCACTGCAAAGAAAGAGACAGTTGAGTAAGAAACTGAATCCACAAAAATTCCAAATATATGCTTCATTTAGATGCTTACCTGGGATTGCGGAAAACATCCACGGCGTTGGTTATAGCACTATCATCTGTAGTTATTTTACTGCAGAATGCAACTCCAGAATGATTCAAATTCTGGTAAAAAAAATCATAAGCGTTAAAAAGGGGGCCTTTATAAGTCGTTAGGGCTGATTATTCAGTTGAAAGAAATCACAATGTGCCCTACCTTGCAAAGAAGCTCCCCATGGAAACCACCTGCCACCATCAAGTTTTCCTTAACAGCCATGGTACTGATTTGCACTCGCGAGACAGGGTGGGCTAATCCACAATGCTTCTGCTAAAGTACATAAGATAGTAAAATAAGATGAAATTGAGGACAAAAGAAACAGAATTCATTTGATAAAAAATAAGTAGCTACGTACAAGGGTTGGAATAACCGGTTTTGCCACATTAAGCACTTCTTTACCCCTTTGTAGTAATGAGGACCAATGCATCACAGAGTAGTTTTGCATAAGGTAAACATCATGCTTTGATGTTGCCCACAACAGATTCCTCAGCTACAAAAACAAGACACGTTGATAACATCAATTTTAACACCCAAGGAGAAATATATGATCATAAAAAAATACATTGATATCACTCTAAACAAATCAGGCACCACATTCTAGCGTTGAACAGGACCCGTAAATACAAAAGTATCTATGAATAACATTTACTCTAAGTGTTAGAACAGTGGGGTATAATATGTCAGAGGGTATTTGTGTTAAGTTAACTGTTAGTACATATGATTGTTGCTAAATCAAGTTTGTATGCATCAAGTGTAAATGCCTAAATGGTCAATGCACAATCAATCACACAACATCATGGAAATCGGTATCTAATTGGAAGGCCAACACTAAATATTAAAGAATTTATTTAACTTACACACGTTTGCAACAAATTACACCAAGTTCTTAATATACCAAGAAATTCATAAACAAAAAAAAAACATTTACATGAAGAAAGACCGACTTTAAACAATGCTGAATGAATAATATCTACAGCAGTAAATCCAGTAATCAGGTGCTCAACGTAGGAGAAAAAAAAGTCAAAGTAAACAGAAACTAAAGATAATTATTCTAATATTCTATAGACAAGAAGATCTTAGAAATAACAGGCGAACATCATGAGGCAAGGCTTCTCTTGACAAGACAAAATCAATAAATAACTAATAGCAGATATTGTTAGAACCCTCTCAAATGTGGTCAGATATTTTCCTATCATACCATAAAATTACGTCCTCCCAAGCTGCTCACCTTACACCTGCTTTAAAGAGAAATAGAAGGACTAAATGCATAAACAGGTTAAGCAATAAATTATATTATATTGCAGAAACACATAACGTTGAAGTCATTATATGCAGATATGTGTATATCAATTAAAAGGAGGAAGAATACATAAACCATATAAGGGATGATCATGCATAGAGTAGTAGAAAACTAGTGCAGATAACAGTAATATTGAAACTTAGCTTAAGAATTAGTATTATTGGTATTAACAGTTGTTGTTACAGTTGCAGTGGCTTTTCTGCAACCACGTAAGTACAGAATTTATCCCACCAAATTTAATCCATCCACATAAAAGAGTCGTTGGAGACAATATGTCAACCATGTATTGTTTCCTCTCCATGCATTACTAACCTATTTGACTTCAAAACACTGAAAAGATTGTTGGTATTAACAAAAATTAACTAGCTGTGGCCAATTGTTTAGTGTAATACTCTGCTAAATCCAGTTAGAAAAGTAGTGGTATGTTACAACTCATGTGTAACAGAACCTTAATTGGCAGGAAAGTGATGGTTTAGAGTCAAAAAGCTCACATCTGATCTCAAGTGTTGTATGTGGGCGTGGAAAGGTGGCTATGTGTGCACAGTCATTATGTTGAATGTAAGAAAAAGACTTTTTACTTGACAAGAAATCACTAAAATTTTAAGCATGCAACTCATACCATAGCTTATGCATCCATATCCATCAATTGGCATGAAAACTTCTTGACTATAGAAATTAGAAAGAATATATGGTGTCCATTGGAGATAATTCTTTTGAAAATACGAGTTCGTTTTAAGAAAGAATTTGAGTATACAAGATAGGATAAAATAATCTTTGAGAAACATTTTGCTCCCAAAAAAATGGATTTACTTGATAAAATTAAGGCTCAAAATCCTGAAGTAAGGTCAACTACAAAGAAACAACTGAAACATTTTGATAAAGAATTTACCATAAAGAAGATTTAATTTTCCAAATATGAGCTTTGCATAAGTTATACCAGTACATAAACAATTACGTGAAAGGTCATCGACATAATTTCTATGGACAAAACTCAGATGCAAAAAGAGCCCCAAAAGTGAATATTAAGTGATGAACAACAACACCATACGCACACAAGTATAACACAAAAAAAAGACGCACATAAGTTTTGTCCAATTTCTATTGGTGCACGTGGAAGAACGAGGTTTTGACAAATTAGTTTCTAAAGAGTTAAACACCCCTCAAACTATAATAAGTTGTTAGGGAGTTTGTTTGTACATATGAAATTCCAAAATTATTTCCTTTAAATCCTTATACAAAGGGGTCCGCCTCTAAATCCATCCTGCTAAAAAAAATATGGGTTACACAATCCTGCAAAACTAGAATACCAAAATAGATAGAAAAAATTGTTTGGCCCTGTTTTGGATGAATAACTTATTTAAAAGCTTATAGCATATGCATAAAAGTGCTTACAAAAGATAAAATAAAGTCAAATTGTTCTCATACAAGCTTTAAGTTGTTTTATAAGCTATCTTAAAGAGCGTGGGGAAATAAACTAAAAAAAGCCTATAACTTTCTGAAACAGTCATACAAATAATTTTTGTTCGCGCAGATATGCTCAAATAAGTTAATCCAAACATGTTCATAGCCATAACTCATAAGTCAAGCATGACTCCAAACAGCAGTTAGAACTAAAGCACTAGCTGGATGTGGTAGTATAAAGCAAATAAAACAAAACTCAAAATACACACTAACATCACAACAGAACAATTAACTAAAATTTCTGTTTCAATAAATAATATATTAGTGAATTAAGTTAAACACTTATGAATAAGCACAATCCAATCCCACTAAATGAATATAGCAACAAAATGAACAAATTTTCTACCTGAAAATGTGCAATTGTTGATTTGATAAGCCTTGTATTAAACTGAAAATCATAGAACGAATTCCCTTTCTCCACTTCCAAGCATTCCTAAGAACCAAAAAAAAAAAAAAAGTTTAGAAAAGTTAAAAACTCAACGAAATTAGTAACAGTAACTTTCCACAGTAAAAAAAAAAGAAAGAAAAAAAATTAACCTTGTCAAGGTCTTCACGAGAGCGCGTGAGACTCTCGTAATTCTTATACTGTTTCAAACGAGTTTCACGATATTCATCTCTACTATAATTAAGCTTCTCCCATGGAATTCCTTGAATATCTTTCCCGTTTCGTGCTTCCAAAGCTGAAGTATCAGTCTTCACATTACTCTGTTCTTCCAAACCAAAAGAAAACTCTCATTAACTCAAATTGTCAATTAAACGATGAACGATAAAATAAACCTAAGTAAACGAAAATAGCTTCGAAACGGTACCGTTTGGAAATCGTCTTCGAAGTCGGAGTCAGTATCGGAGGTGTTACGGTGAGGAGGATTTTCGGAGAAGGATGTTTGTTGTTCTTCATCTTCGAAATCGGAGAATTCGAATTCGACGTAATCTTCGAAGTTAGCGAATTCGAGATCGACGTTGTTGAATTGGTCCATTGTTGAGTTGAGAGAATGAAAATGAAGAAAGAGGAGAAGAATGTGAGAAAATGAAAGAAAGAGTGTTGTGAAAGAGCACACAAAAAGGTTAGCGATGGTGGTGTACTTATAGAGAAATGAGTATGAAAGGTGGAAGACTAGAAGGAGGTGGAAGGAGGTGGGGTCCACTTTTGTATTTTAATACGTAAATGAAATCCGGGAGGGAGGTGTGGGCTCCGTTTAACTGCCCGTTATTAACTGCTTTTTCTGCCGTTTACATTCTTGAATTTGTATCCCTATGAAACTCGGACATGGGTGTGGGTGCATGTACGATACGATAAAACTAAAATATATTAACAAAATTTCTATCTTAAAACTTATATATGTGTGCAAAATAGCTGAAGAAAATAATTTTTGATTACCCTTCAATATTATATGTATGTAAAAAAAATTATAAACCATATTATATCTTCATTTGTTGAAATATCGAGAGAAGCATTCAACACAAATTTTATTCAATGTTGATTAATTGAATCATATTTTTCTCGTTATCTTCATTCAGAGAAAATATAGTATAATCTTAAGTGGTTCATTTATAAATAATTTTACTGATGTATACATAAAATTGAATCATATACATCTATATTGAATGTCTACAACATCATCTCACTTTTTTACCATTCATCTTTTCTAGGATACGTATATATGAAGTAACTTATAAATATTTTTAAAAAATTAAAATAATTACATATGATACAAGTACATCTTCGTTTTGGAGTATACGGGATTCATATGTATCACTTTATGTCCTACATTTTACGGTGTTTCTTATTTTATTTTATTTTATTTTAAAAATATATTTTAAATGAAATTTACAACATTGGAAGAAAAAAAATTACATATGTTTATAGATATTATATTTCAACTCTAAGGTCTAGCGGTAAAATGCATGCGCTCTTTCAACCTGAAAATCTTCTCGGTTTGGACTGCAACACTCTCATCATCTTAAATTATAGTTAGGGATGAGAATAGGTTAGGCCGAGCTACGCTTTTTAGGGTCTGAGTCTGGCCTGTCAATTTTTTTGAAGGCCTAAATCCGGCATGCGGCCTGTCATAGGCTTACTTTTTAAGCCTGAGCATGGCCTTACGAAAGTCTGATACGGCATGCTAGCCTGTTAAAAAGTTTATTTCATATGAACATCTTTAAATAAGTAATGTGATCTAAGTTTAACTAGACTAACGAACGAATATATCAATTAGATTAAACTCTCTTTTGATAATCAACATGAGTTTTTAGGGAATTTTACTGTATATTGTATCATATTTCAATTCTAGTTTATAATAATACATTTAAATATGCAAAAAACTAATGTATACTAATAAACTTAAATTACTGAAAAAGTTAACAAATTTCTATTTTAATTCAAAGTACAAAATATAATATAATATAATAATAAATAATTTTATTCATATTTACTTAAATAGGTCGGCCTAATAGGCCTAAGAGACTTTTTGAATGGCATGTAGTCTGACCTTTTAAACTAAATATGCTTTTTAAAAAGCCTAGACCTTCTCTATTTAAGAAAAAAAGTCTGGTCTGCCCTGTCATAGGTTAGGCCGTAGGCCCCTGTAGGCCCGCCTGACCTATTCTCATCCCTAATTATATTATTAAAAAAAAAAAAACATTGCACAAACATAGTAATTCTTTTTTAAATGTAATAATGCAAAGTTATTTGTGGGGCCCACTTAATAATATTTTAAAAGTTACCGGAATAGAGTGAATGAATATTTATTAGACATTATTTTTTATATTAATTGAATAAATGATATGTATGTGTGTGACGTTTTAGCTGTCGAAATAGAGTGAATGAATGTATATTAGACATTACTTTTAAAAATTGATCGAATAAGTAATGTGTACGTGTGTGTAACACTTTAGCCGCATCCTAATAAGATGATTATTGAAGATGCTCTAATAAATATGTCGTACTAAACTTTCATTCAGGGGCGGAGCCAGAAATTTAAAGTTAGAGGGACCGAATACAAGAAAATAATTTGATTAAAAGAATAATTGTTTAAATATAAAAGGTATATAAGAAACCCTAAACTAATATTTTCTCTTTTGTTAAAGAAATTTATAACTATATTTAGTATGAGAGACATTAATCAGTAATATATTTAACATACAAAAAAATAAAAAAATAAAATAGTAGTGTATATGTTCTAGGGTTAAATACGTTGTTAGTCCCTACATAATTATACATTTTCAGGTTTAGTCCCTCAAAAAAATTGTTCAATTTTAGTCCTTATTTGCATTTATAGAGTGCAATTTTATGGAGGATTAAAGTTATACTTAAAATTTAACGGGACTAAACTTAAAATCTTGTAATTTTTTAAAAGCCAAAAACATATTTAACCTTATATTTTGTACGTAACTTTGAAATTTATTTCAAAAGGAGAACTTGGAAATGAAAAATGTATTTCTATGGAAACAAAAAAGACAATCAACTAACCAAACATATAAGCTCAAGTGGTTAACGAGTTCCACCAAAAGATAAATTTCAGGAGGACCTGAGTTTTGATTCTTGAGTGGAAAAAATCTTGTCCAGTTACTTACCTCCTGATCAGACACTAGATTACCATGAGAACTGGAGGGTTAACACAAAAAATAAATGAGATATATCATTGTTGTTAATTTTATTTAAAATGTGTTGTCGAAATGGCTGTATCGATATATTTTACGAAATATGAGATAATTTAAAATCATATGAAGTATAAAATTAATGATATTAGTTGCTAATTAATCTAGTAACATGGTAACATTTATTTGACAGAAGAAATATACATTTTAATTAGATTAATTGGGGGACCATAGCCTAATTATTCTTGATGAAACATTTTAAAATACTATAATTGTAGTGTATAAATTTTTTTATTGAAAATGTGGGGGGACCATGGCTCCTATTGGCCCCCCTAACCTCCGCCACTGCTTTCATTTATGTTTAACTCTTGTAAAGATAGATAAATCGAGCAAACTTCCACTGCTTTCATTTATGTTTAACTCTCGTAAAGATAGATAAATCGAGCAAACTTAGAGTTGAACAAAATATACATGGTAAGAGAAGTGTTATGACTTATAAACACTCTATTTAACATTTTCTTTTAACATTTATTCTTTTATTAGGTAAAATACATCTAAACATTATACATTGAAAATAAATCTCACATAAATGACGAAACTCATGCGAATTTTGTCTAATAAAATAATGAATGTTAATGGACGTTGGAAAGAGAGTTCCGTAACATTTCTTCTTAAATGACTATATAGAGCACGCGGAATAAGAGTATATGATATGACTGTTACTAATTTTGCAGTTCAAGAAATGACATGCTACCGAGTTCGAGTGTCGACGTTGGAGAGAAGGATTAAAGTGAGGTCCCAATTGGGCCAATGGTTTTTCGGTAGAGAAGTACAGTCCACCAATTAGGATTTTGCCGATCCACGTGTCCAGCTGATAGCTAGTTTACAAAGCCTGGCACTCAGTGGTTCCACCACGTGGACTTGCACAAAATTTGCGTCACATTCTATTCTGGTAACACCTTGATTGTGTCCCCATAATTAACACCGTTTATTCTCGGTTTATTTAACCATGATTAACTTCCTTACAATACAGACAAGACATCGGTTTCTTTTATGAGCTGAGTTAAGTTGTTTTCTACTCCAAAACAAAGTGTGCAATTTTTTTAAGAGTAAATATGTTTTTTTTATGAGTTGTAACATTTGAACAAATTAAAGAAGAGAAAATACATGCAAAAATAAGTGTTAGTTTGATTAAAAAAGGAAAGAATTAATATTAAAATCGCAATCGGCATCCTTCGTTGACACAGTTTATTTATGTGTAATCTTATTATCTATCATGTTCAGTCTCTCATTCCTCAGAGCGGTTATTGGCGTTGAGAACAACAAATCAATGACAATACATCTTTATTCAGTCTCACTATATCGTTGACTAGATTTTGAGTCTTCAACAACCTACATTGTGATTTAGTAGTCTTGAGAAAGAATCAACTTACTCGCTTGGCTATTCTGACATCACATATCTTTTAATCGGTTGAGGGACTTCCTTGCCTAATTGTTATAATCGTATACTTGTCGAATTTGGCTAACAGAACACTTGCTTTTAGGTGTAAACACGAACTAAATAATATCAATATAATCGTATACTTGTCGAATTCGGCTAACAAAACAGTTGCTTTTAGGTGTAAACATGAACTAAATAATATCAATATGATAGGCAAAGTCTCATGATGTTTCTTAACTTATGATTAGAATTTGTCTTTTTCCCATTTCGATCATTTATATTTTAAAATTTTTACTTTGTTGTCCTTTTTTGTGTAATTTGAATAGAAACCAAAAATACATATCATGTTCATCATCATCTTCATTAAAATCTCAAATCTTAAAAAATCATCTTCATCAGAAACCTAAATATTGATATTGGTGTCCTTTTTTTTTACATAATTTTGTTCATGCCGGGTTCATTTCTTCGTCGTTCTAGTGATTGTTGTCGAACTATTTCACGTTTTTTCAAAAAGGGATTGATTATATGTTGACTCGCGGTCCTCTTCGATAAACTCTAAATTTTGTTGGCACAACATCTATGACAATAGTAAATATTTATCGAAAATAAAAGTGTATCTTATAGGCAACACATGTAACATCTATACTCCATCATTAAACTGATATCTAATAAAATGTTATAAGATTTTTCCCTTTAAAAAAAGGATCTTGTTAACGAGTGTCTTAAAGACACTCTTTAAGGATTCCTAATAAAGAAATTATTTTTTAGAAAAGTTAAAAACTTCAATTTTCAATGCATTGATTTCATAAACTTCGACAAAAACTTACTATTTAAAGTTACTAAACAATATCCTAAGAGCACTTGTTAGCATTATCTTTAAAAAAATATCTCATTCATCCATTTATCTCTCACACACACATTTTGGTCTCTTATCCTTGAGAGCACTTTTTTTTACTTGATTTTTTCTCTCTCTTGGTACACTAATTTTGCTTGAAAGAGAGCGAAGGATGAATACAGAAAATCCAAATCCGTTTTTGGACGTTCCCTTAATTGGACAATTAATTGATAATTGATACAAGCCCAAGATATGATCTAATTTCATTGGTTTTTTTTTTCCTAATCAATGAACTAACCTACATTGACATGTTCCCACTTTTAGTTTCTTTTGTTTTTGGGACAGAGCTTTAGTTACTCCTTATTTTTGTTGAAGGATTTTAGTTTCTACTTTTTAATAATCAATAGTTTTTTTTTTGACAAAATAATCAACAGTTCCTAAACAATATACTTTTTTTTTTTGGTATAACAAACAATTAATTTACTAAAAACACCTGCCGAATTGTATATTGTATGTGTGTAAATTAATTAATGAAAAAGACATTCATTAGAAAAGTCAGTTGAACTCATTTATCGTTCATTAGATAAGGTAATTAAATTAATGCAGCGTTCATACTTGACAGGAATGGGACACATTGAACGTGTAGAGGCAGTTTCTTCTTCTTTTCTTTGACAAGTGCAGAGGCAGCTTCTTGATTAAGTTTGTTTAGATCAACTAATTTTATTAATTTTAGGGCAGATAATCTTTAATAATAGATTAGATGTCACGTCAGACCCAACTTTCTTAAAACTAGGTAGTTCATTTGAAAAGAAAAAAAAAGTGCTGCTTCTGGGTTCAATCGATTAGTCCACTTTGATTAATTTTTCAAATTATCCATATCCTTAATTTTCATTGTTTTGCTTTATCATCCAAGGATTAGGTTTATATAATATCATTAAGATTGTAAATGTGTCATTCTTTAATTTGCTATTTGAATGAAATTGTTTGCTATGAAAAGGAAAACCTGTTCTAGAGGACTTGAAACGGATAGCAACGTCTTGTCTAAGCGGATGTCGGCAAAAGATATTTTATTCTCACTTTCAATTGACTAGTATTTCACTATTTACATAAACTTTAAAGTTGAAAGATCATAGTCTTATAGGGACTAAACAAATATTTCACTTAAGATTTATTTATTCCAGAAAGCAAGGTTTTATTTGAAAGAGTAAAGCAGGGTTAATTTGGGATATTTGATGTACATAAAACGAATAGGAAACAAAGTAAAATTTATAATGTTATAAACAATTTTATTTTCAACATATGTGAGGTTAATGAATTGATAATAAAAAGAGTGTATCTCAAATTAACAGATTAATATATAAAAAGTTTTTTTTAGGGATATAAAAAGTTATATTTCAGTTCACATGTGGGTGTGTATACACATATTATAGACATGATCACTAAATTTTATTAGGGCTATATTGCTGGTGTAAAAAAACAACTATAAGTTGTTTGAAAATCAAAGTTAAGAGTAATTTATAGACAATAATCACACTTTTCAAATGAGTAGTCTTTCACTCAAACTAGTAGTGTTGTCGATTCTATTTTCCACCTAGTGTAGACTATTATGATTTAGTGTTTAAATCTATCTAGTTGCAAGCACACCTCCCCAGTAGAGGAGGGTGTGAATGATATGATTGGGTCAGGTGGATTTGGGTCTACTGTTTGAATCCTGGATTTCGAGCAAGACCCTTTAGGCAGTCAAAGACAAATATGAAAATCACGATGGCAAGGATGATGACGGAAAAAGACAAGGTAAAATAAAAAATATTTTATTTTGTTTTTAATCCACGTGCAGAGAGTCAACGGTTTGTTGCTCTATTGTGGAGTTTGTGGAAGCACATGAATCTAAAGATATGGCAAGGCGTGTCCGAAAAAGTTGCACTTGTTATGAATAGGGCTCGACACATCATGGAGGATTGGATTATGGCTATCATTTTTCCGGTAGAAGCAAACAGCACGGGAGTAAACAACTCAATTGTACACTCCACCAATCCAGTTGTCCGTGATTTTGAGCAGCGACGCCATCCGGGTATGTTCCCTATTTCGTGGCATCGACGGATCGACCACAACGAGGTAGATTAAAATGTAATGTGGATGTCTCTTTATCGGACAAGCTGAATAGAACAGACATAGGTATGTGTATTCGTGATGAGGAGGGGGTTTCTGTTCTTGCTAAAACTATTTCGTTGCCGATTTTGCACATTGTTAATGTAGGTGAATCTATGGGCCTTTTTTATGCATTGGAATGACTAAGTGATATAAGGTTTGACAATGTTGATTTCACCTTGGACTCAAAACTTACCGCGGACACTTTCAATCATCCTCATCTAGATATTATTGAATTTGAACTTATTATTTCCGCCTGTTCAGCTTGAAGTTTAAAAACTCAAATGTCGAGTTTAATCGACTACAAACAAATGAGGTAACTCACACCCTTGCTGGGTTGCCACATTATCAATTAGTTCCACTACTCATTCTAATGTACATCATTGTTTTAAACATCTGATTATTAATAAAATGCTATAAACATCTTTTATTAAAAAAAAATGAGATGTCTTTTATAAAAGGCAAAGTTGTAAAAAAAAACTCACACAGGAGTCAAAGCGGACAATATAATAAATGTTTTCGATAAATGAGCATTTAAAACTCAAGCTATATAAGCAGAATATTGTTTTTTTATTTCTACGCTATATTTTTTGTCCAAATAATTGGACTAGGTAGTAGTTTTCTTTTTCACTAAGTCAGGTACTAAGACCATGTCCAATGGTAGTGTTAAATGCAACTTTCAACATGTAGTTTTGCTCTAATGGGGTGTTGAAGATTGTTGAATGATGAAGTAGATGAGAGAGATGTTGAAACCATTCAACAATGTTGAACCTGCAAGCAGATGTACGCGTAGCGCGTTTTGGTTGGGCAAAAATGATGCGTGTGCAACATGCGCCGACAAGCGCGAGTGGTGCTGCAAGAGGCGGAGAGAGAAGATGCTTTGTGGATAGTGTGTGACATGTGGCTGAATCTGATTGGTTGTCCGGATTTTTATCACTTTAATAATTTGAACTTAATTATTTTGTTGTAAATTAATTTTTTTTTTTTTTAAAATTACCAAAATTCATGATTTTTTTTTCCTCTATAAATAGAGACTTGGTTCATTTAATTTGGACACAGAAAAAAAAACCAAGTTTTTCACTATCTTAATCTTATTATTATCTTTCTATTAGCAAAATAAGTGAAGTTTTAATCTTGTTTTTAGTGAAATGGATCCCAATAATAACCATTTCAACACCTAAAATTATTCTAATTACCCATTTAACTACCTAAATCCAAATCAATTTTCCAACCAACGTCCTCAAAACATACCTAATTTTGGTTTTACACCAAATTTCAACCAGTCATCCTCTGTTCTAAACTTTCATCCATATCATGAATCTATGATGAGATATCCATCTCAAACACCCCCGTTTAATGGTTATATGCCAATGGAGAATGAAAATTTTCCCTGTGTTGGTGCATCTGAATTTCCTGAATTTTCAACACAAATAACTCCTGGTGGCATGGCAGTTGCAAATGAAGTCACTCCAAATCCAGAAGGTTCAACTCCTAAGAGCAAGAAAAACCAGCAACCAACATGGAACACTGAACAAAATTTGGTGTTAATTAGTGCGTGGATTAAGTTTGGAACAAGTAGTGATAACTACTTCACCCAGCGAGTTGATGCAACCAATAAAGAAGGTATATCACCCTTAGCAAAATGTACCACAACAATGCGAATGTTAGCATATGGTGTGGCAGCAGACGCGGTTGATGAATACATCAAAATAGGAAGTAGTACAACATTGGAGTGCTTACGTAGATTCTTGAAAGGAATCATACGATTGTATGAGCAAGTGTACCTGAGAGCACTAACCCAAGATGACCTGCAAAGAATACTACATGTTAGTGAAATGCGGGGTTTCCCAGGGATGATCAGGAGTATTGACTGCATGCATGCTGGGAGTGGAAAAATTGTCCTAAAGCATAGGAAGGTCAATTTACCAGGGGGGAATAAGGGAACCACCACAGTTATTCTTGAAGCAGTTGCATCTCATGATCTATGGATCTGTCACGCCTTTTTTGGATGTCCGGGAACGTTGAACGATATAAACGTTCTAGACCGGTCACCAGTGTTTGATGATGTGGAACAGGGAAAGGCTCCAAGGGTGAATTACTTTGTGAACCAACGTCCCTATAATATGGCATACTATCTAGCTGATGGTATCTACCCTTCTTATCCAACTTTCGTCAAATCGATTAGACTTCCTCAAAGTGAACCCGATAAGTTATTTGCAAAACATCAGGAGGGATGTCGGAAGGACATCGAACGTGCTTTTGGAGTGCTTCAAGCTCAATTTAAAATCATCCGTGAACCAGCTCGCATGTGGGACACAACCGATTTGGGTATCATCCTGAGGTCATGCATCATATTACATAATATGATTGTTGAGGATGAACGAGATACATATGCTCAACGTTGGACCGATTTTGAGCAATCTGAGGGAAATGGATCTAGTACACCACAACCATACTCAACCGAGGTGTTACCCGCTTTTGCAAATCATGTGCGTGCTAGATCTGAGTTGCGTGATCCAAATGTTCATCACGAATTGCAAGCTGATCTAGTGAAGCACATATGGACAAAGTTTGGAATGTTTCGTGATTGAAGATGATTTGTATCGTACTAAATAAATTACTTGTGTGTTGTGTGTTTAGTTTGTTGTCTTGCATTTTAAGTTATTTGTGTG
>Ga0228710_1003997_pt1 | contig 23322 bp, 19 predicted proteins | sample MedpolnodulmetaG_FD_177995 | JGI IMG/M metagenome (GOLD analysis project Ga0228710, IMG submission 177995) | Root nodule microbial communities from Medicago polymorpha collected in Santa Monica, California, United States - pink nodules | ecosystem: Host-associated > Plants > Roots > Nodule...
TGAAAATTTTTTAAAAAAAAAAAAAAAAATCCTAGTCGAAGATATTGTTTAAACTCTTATGGTCTAGTGTTAGTAATATGTGTGTAGTATGTACACCCTCTAGCCATTGTTATAAGCTAAAATATACATTTTAGATTTATTTAATTAATGATGTATGTGATCTTTAATATAGATCACATACATCATTAATTAAATAAATCTAAAATATAGAATTTTACTTATAATAGTGATCGGAGGGTGTAAAAGTAAAATGATTTTATTACCTTAATTAAATGAACTTGACCATAACAATTTCAAAAGTACTTGTGATTTATCAACAAATGATTATTAATGGTGTTAAAAACCAACAAAGGATGAAAATTAACCGCAAGCATGTGGAACTGGATGCTGATGATCAATAATCCAAGAAAACGAAACTTCTGTTATATACTTAAATGTAAATGACATGTATAAGGTTCCAATCTGCCTTTTCAAACTTTCTAAAATCAAATCTGACATAATAGGCGATAGCTGCCAACGCAATGGTGTCTAAAAAAGGATGCACTAAAATATGGGTATCTCGGAAGAAGGCTTAGACCGGGATAACAGCCACAATTCAAAGTCAAACAGTTAAATATATCTTGTTTGCTAACGCAACTAAATAAGAATGAACTCAAAACAGCAAGCAAGTTGGCCTTCGCAGTTTGCGGTCTGCTAGAGAGAAAATGAACTCGAAAATTAAATTAAAAAAAAACAAACAAAAAAAAAAAAACAGAAGTTGACCCCTAGAGGTTGCATACAAAACTTCCTCTCTTGTGTCATTGTTATCATCCAAGTTATTGAACATGAACTTCCTCCCAGATATGCTGAGAAGTATAAAAAAAATGTATAGAATTTGTTACTCCTGAAAATTTGGACAATATTATATGCTTACATCACAATTTTCAAACCAAAGCCTGACGGAATCAATGAGCAAAGCCTCTATTTGTACGAGGTTGTGGTGGAAATTTGGGGGGGAATTATTTTTGGTAACATAAAGGGTTACCAAAGAACTAACCAAGACATGAAAAATTTCAGAACTATATTGATTAATTTAGGCAGTTGCAGCCATAGGCACAGATCTGTGGCATGCTCTCTTTGCAGCACGAACGATATCTTCAATCTGTACATCCACATATACCAGCAAGCAAAGAGATATAATGAGCCATAGACATGTACTGAAACCTCAGAAGTGATATTTAAGAAACATTACCTGTGGGACAGCCAATCTTTCCAGATTTGCTGCATAAGGCATGGGAACATCAGCCCCAGCAATTCTCTCCACCGGTGCATCAAGATAGCCAAAACTCTCCTCGATGACAGATGCACATATTTCAGCGCCAACACCATGCTGAGGAAACCCTTCTTCAACTGTCACCAATCTGTTGGTTTTCCTGACAGAAGCATTGATGGTGGCTCGATCAAGCGGGCGGATTGACCTTAAATTAATAACCTTTGTGGGTAAAAAAAAGATTCATCGTTAATCATAACCAAAGAGAAGTTGCATAAAAGGCAGAAATTCATCACAAACTATTGCAAAGCCTACCTCAGCACTGATTCCTTCCTTCGCTAGTGTCTCAGCAGCCTAAACAAAGTAAAAAAAAAAAAAGTTATTGCAAATGTGTGTTTGCTTGGTAGGACGGAAAGGGGTTAGAGATTCTGACTTTACTTCAAATATATAAAACACAGCGATCCAACAAATTATAGTCCTCTTTTCTTCTTTTATTGTTTATTTAACATTTAAATGCAAGACAAACCTATATCCATCTCACATACTACTAGGTAAATAATAATAGTCTTGAGCAAACAACAAATATCTAGAATACAAAACGATCTTAGGGTAAACAAACCTTTAGAGCAAAGCCAACCATTTTTGAGAAGGCTGTAATAGTCACATCTTTCCCTTCTCTCTCAATCTGTTAAGCAAAAAGCATGAACTTGATAAGAATGCTAAATTTCATAAATGTGACACTAAAAAATACAAGAAAGGTGGATCTCAAATACTACAGATAATTAAGTACCTTTGCTTTTCCGATGGGAAGGCAAAAACTGGAATCAAGAACTTCGGCAGAAACAGGGAATGACTCACCATATCTACAGCATATAAGTCATCAAATAAAATATCGTTTAGAAACTAGAAATAATGTTAGAAATCTTCAAGCTTCAACAACTCATTTAGAATTACTAATTAAGCAGCACAACTTACAGCAACTCATTTTCAAGGAAAACTACAGGATCAGGGTCCCTTATAGCAGCTTTAAGTAAACCACGAGCATCTTCAGATGAATATGGTGCCAAAACTTTCAACCCAGGGCATGAGCCATACCAAGATGCATAACACTGCATAAAAGCAAAGTTGTGGGGCACATGAATATAGACAAACACTGAAGTATATGTGCTCAATAGGTCATAACGAAAGAAAAACAGTGGGTATTGTAAACAAATAGTTAACAGAAGTTTCATATAGAAGAAAATGTCAGGAGAAACATACATGAGAGTGCTGAGCACCAACACCAGCAGCAGCACCATTGGGTCCTCTAAATACAATAGGTACATTTATTTGCCCAGCAGACATGTAATTTGATTTTGCAGCAGAATTAATGATGTGATCTATTGCCTGCAACAGAAATCAAGATGACATGATGAAATGGGATGAAATAGATAGGGAAAACCTAGTAAGCCAAGAAGATGAAGGGTGTGCTTAGATTAGTATTTGAAAAATTGATTTTGAATGAACCCGACTTCACACAATTGATTTTAGTCAGAAACATTTTTAAGTGAACTGATTTATGTTACATGAAAAGTGATTTTAACATTAAGAACTATTTAGCGTTGATAAAAATCGTTTTTAGGGTGTGATTATTAATATGGGTATGCACAGGAATTAATATACAAGACTACTACCTGAATATCAAAATTTAAAACAAATAGAATTGACAAGGAATGATATTCCGGCAAAAAAACTACCAACAAACAAAACTTGACTGACTCGTATGGATTCCATGTGACTATAAAACTAACCAAACACCACATAATTGGTGATGATTTATAAGTCAAGACACTATCAAACTAACTAAACACCACATAATTGGTGATGATTTATAAGTCAAGACACTATAAACAATAAACTGAACCAGTTCTTCCAATATAGAGCTCAACAGGTTTCCTCCAGCCACAAATCCGTAGTTAGTATCTTTAGGAGGGCAATCAATCACGGGATTTCATGGGTTGGGTGTCCTTTCACCATGCATACAAAAATGCTTTATATTTTGAACGATTAAGCTATCACATCAGCAAAACACATTCAACAAAGACAGATATTGTGTCCCCGTCAGGTTTCTGTTGGGGTTTTTGCCATGCCTACCCTTCTAATTCACCTCCACCCCACGGATTATGGTTTGAGCTTTCACAACTTCCATTGTTTAATTTTATTGTTGCAACTTACGGACATTTCTTTGGTCTCCGCTTCACAGAACTCTGCTTTCTGTTTTGACTCAGTTATCAAGGATTTGAAGATTCTGTGGGGTTCTCTCTCAGTCTTCCTGTGCCCCCTCCAACTGTATGGTGTGGTTTGCTGTTCACAAGCCACATCATTATCCTTCCAATTTGACACTTTTATTTAGGATTTGATGTTTTTTTTAATGGTCTTCAGTTTTGTTGCTACTAACTTGTTAATTTGATTATGCCTGAATTTATGATGATTATACATCTATACTAATTTATCATGACTTCTGATTATTAAAGAATGATGTCTTTCACTCTGGGAAACTTTTCAATATCTGAGCATTTATTGCATATTGTATGAATGAATCATCTTAGATACATAATCATCATATAGTGATGTTCTCGATATAAAATATTTGAGGTTTAACACTCTGCAATTGACAACATGATCTTCAATGCAAACTGACAAGTCAATATGTGTCCTAAGCAAACTAATCATCATTTGGAAACTCAGTAACGTGTGTACTGTATTCTTATCACACAGAAGACGGAATTCATAAGATGCCATCTAATAATCTGAGGGAAGCCAACTTTTCACAAAAAAACTTTATTCATCAAGAGCATTGCTTGCAGATTCCAACCAGAAAACCAAACACATAGAAATCATGGGGTGCCAAAAGATGTAAAATTAACATACTTAATTGCACACTGAATTTAAGAAAGGATGCAATCGAGATAAATGCTAACCTGCATGGAGAAGTTAAATGTCATAAACTCCACAACAGGCTTTAGACCATAGTAAGCAGCACCAACTCCAATCCCAGTAAACCCAGCCTGCATATTTAATGAACAATATATTTTGAACAAATTACACCATGTAAACAGCTGCAATATAAATCCTTTTTTTACCAAATTTTTTTTCATACAAAGTCCACTCACTGGTTGTAACTTCTAAATGGAAATAAACCAACCACTCATGGTACCGAAAAATGTAACAAAAAGTGGGATACTAAAGTATCAATTTCTAGCTGTTACTAGAGTTAAGAAGCAGGAAAAATCTTTTCATGCTCAATAAGCGTTTGTTTACAAAATAGAAGTTAGCAGAAGTTCGCATGAGGAAAACAGCCCAACATGACACCCCATGCCATCCATCACATTACATTACCAAAATTTGAATTTGTTCATTTTATTAGATGGATGCACTGATGGCAGGAACAATAAAATTTGTACCAATCCACAAGCACTGGTATATAAACCTCAAAGCAATGACAGGATTAATGTTTATAAAATGTAAACATAAAAGGAGGGACAGCGAGGGATGGTTTAAACCTCGCAAATCAGTGGCTGCAAAGTTTGAATTAAACGAGTAAGCGTATGTAAGAAAAATAACCTCAGTGATGGGAGTGTCGAGAACCCTCTCAGGACCATACTTCTCCAATAGTCCCTTGGAAATCTAAATTGAAAGAACAGAGAAAATAGACGCGTTTAATAGAGATAAAATAAAATAAAGCAACAGCCAGCAAGGAAATAACTTGAACAAGTGGAAACACATAACCAACCTTGTATGCACCTTGATATTCTCCAACCTATAATCAAATACAACCAAAATAAACATTAGAAAATGAACAATAATTCATGCATGTCTTTAAACGGTATACACTAAGCCATTTTCAGGTGGAAATATCCTGAAGCAGATGTCATAAGCAAAGACATTGTAAGGGGAAGATTGAGTGGGATATATGTTCATTCATGCAATGCAAGTGGCTGGCTAGGTTAATAAACGACCACCTCAACTCTAAAACTGAAAGATAATTAAGCAAACGAAAGGACCAAATTAAGTCAATGGTCATATTAACGACTAGGCAAGTGGCACAACTTGAACAGAAGAAGCCCCGGCTGCGGAATGTACAAATCAATACTTGCATTTGTGTGTAAGTTTATGCATGTATGTGTGTGGGTGTTTGTACTAATCAATATGTGTGTGTGTGAGTATGTATATATTTGACAATCGGTTCACTTTCGCAATTCTTCTAGTTCTGATGTACCAATTATATTGAAATGAACATAGCCAGTTTTGCCCGTCATATTATATATGTCGGAATATAGGACCAGGACCAGGACCAGGTCTCTTAGAGGTATTCTTTATCTCCTCTGCCATTCTCTTTTCTACGCTTTTGGTTAATAAAGTATCCTATAAGGAATCTTAAGGTCAACTAAGTACATCAGGGTAACATAACAATGCTGAATTTGTTTAACAGTATTGAGTGTAACGCCTCAGCATTGAGGAGCGCTTCGTCTATCTACCTACTACTATTAGGAAAAATCTATTATTACAATATTTTAGTTACGTGTTAAAGACATTCTGATCAGTTAGTTTTACAAAAATAGGGACTAGGTCACAACAACAAAAAATCTGAAAATGTTGGATCAAGTGTAATTTTGAAGCGTTAAATTGATTTACGTAAATCTTGTCATAGATTTATAATGTAACACAAAAGTCAAAGGCCAAGTTGTTGAGAAGTCTGATGTTTGAAGAGATATGGTCAGAAAATGTGTTTATGAGTGGTTGAATATTGATCGTTGTCACCCTTACAAGTCGGTTTTGTATGGTATCAGATCCATTTGCAAAATTACGATATCCAAAATCCTAAATATTCACTAAAATTGCAATCTGACAGGAGATTAAATCAATGTGAATATTCACTAAACATACAATCTATGGGAGTATTACATTAGATATTTACTCCACTCTAGACAACCAATCAAGGATGAAACTTGAAAGACTGGTCTTTACTCTTTCCTAGGGTGTGTTTGGCCAGACCCATTTTTTAGCTTATAGCTTAGGTCCTATAAGCACATTCGACTAAAAATGACATGTTTGGTAACTATCACTTTTTCATGAGCTAATTCAAGTAGCTTAAAGCTTAACAATATTTATCTCAATTTTACCCCTCTAATCTTAATTGAAAAAAATTAAATATTAATTAAATGAATCATTTTTATGTCATTTCATATTTACAATCTAATTCAACCGCTAATTTTACCAAACACTACAAAGCGTCTGTTTGGATTTCCTTAGTTGAGCTTATCTATTGACATAAGTTATGTCAGCCTATTTGGGAGAAATTACGGAAAAAGCTTATGATATTGTTAGTAAGTTGTTTTCAGCTATTTCCATAAGTTCTCCAAGAAAGCTTATTAAAAAAGTTTATAACTTACACAAAATCAATTCAATTTTATTCTATCTTTTGTCATAGAAATAGCTTATACATACATAAGTGCTTATCATGATAAGGGCTTTGCTATAAGCTACGAATAAACTGTTAATCCACTATAAGCTAACTCACCCTCTATATCCTAGCTTATCAGCTATTCGCTATTTTATACCAAATGAAATCTTAAGATTACTTCAATAAGGTATATCATTGAAAACCATATCTGGCTTTACCTCTTCACCCATCAAGAAGACTTTAGGATCGGCAGACATTTCTTCATCAAGAGCTGAATTAAGAGCATCTCTCACAGTCATCTGCATGAATGAATAAATAAATAGATTAATTAGAGTTTAGTGAAAGAAATAGAGATTGATAAGTAAGAAAGCATTAAAACAAACCTGTTTAGCGGAAGAAGAGAGATGTCTGAATGCGGAAAAAGAAGGCCGAAGAAGATTCTGAAAATGACGATGAAAAAAGTGTTAATAATAATATTTATGGAAGAGAATTGAAGAAATGATGTACTACCTTGTTTCTTATAACACCTAACATCTTGATTGATTCCTTGATTGCTGCAAAATAAATTATCAAAAATCGTAATCGGCGAGATCTCAGAAAAACACCGTCAAATTAGGTTCGAAAAGTTGAAGAAAAAAGAGATCGGAAAATGAAAAAAAAAAACATGGATCGATCGAAAGAGAATATGAATCGAGAGAGGAAGAGTTGAATACCTGTGGAACGAACACTGTTTCAGAGTTGGTAAGTATGAGTGGTTAGAGAGAGAGAGATGAATACGAATACTTACTTAGGTCGCGATTGAATTTCCAGAATTTATTATTCATCTAACACACTTTTCAACACACTCTTTATTGCTTAAAATTCACATTCACATGAGTCCCACCAAATTATGTGGGTCATATATACTTTTTGTGATCTCATGTGAGTTTTAACCAATCAAAGAGATGTGTTGAAAAGTGTATGTTAGAAGGTGTGTTGTTAACATTTCTCTAAAAAAAAATATGTAAAATATAATTTTGCAATTAGTGGGTGGTGATTTCTATTTAAAAATAAAATTGCCGCATGAGATTGATAGAAAATTTGAGATATGTAAAGATTTTGATATTATGAATTCGTCATTTATTTATTTAGACTATCTGAAAAACAATTTTTTTTTTACCAAAATATTATTTGTTCATTAGGAAGGAATGAATGCCACTATGTACCGTACCACCAACCGCTCACCACTTGGACATGATTTAAACTATGCAAACGAGACACACGAGGCAGGCGCGCTGCCCTTCATCCACATTCAACTAATCATAATAATAATTAAAAAATAAGCAAATAATCAATTTTTTACAATAAAAAAATAATATGTGTAGGTTACTCGCTCCTACATAAGAGGGGGAGTTAAGTTGATTTTAACTAGACTTAAATCTGACTGTAACTTACTTAGATCGTGTCAATTATTTAGACCCGAGTCTAATTGAGTCCGGTGTGATACATGTTCAATAAAAAATGATAATACAATGACAAGGCCAAGATAATCTCAAGAATAGTCACATTAACTAAAATCATGTTCATGTGTCCTCCCTTTTACATTAACTAAAATAAAAAATTACGAATGAAATTTAAGCGACAAATATGACATTTATAACAACATAATAATACTAATTATTGTTATCATATATTTTACTAAAAAAAAAACATATAAATGAATTACGAAGAGGAATAAGGTAAAATGATTAATGATTACCAACAATATTAGTAATAGTTGGTTCAACTTGTTAATTAAACTAGAAGAAGAAAAACACAAAATTAGTCGATGCAATCAAAATGGAGAAAAGAGAAATGATACACCTTCCGTTCCAAATTATACGTCGTTTTGCATAGGGTGGATTACAAACATTGTTGATATCATATGTGGTGTAGCTTGGTGTGGGAGGTACGGAAAATGGATTTAAAAGAAAAAACATATGAGGATTCCGAAGCCCAATCCAATATTTTTGGTGAGACCCACCTACCAACAAACAAGGTTCTTTCTTCCTTCATCTTCAGAAAATCGTGTCTCAGGTCACTAATCCTCGCTACTTCATTTTCAATTACCGTTCTTTATGTAATTGCATTTGAATATCTGATCGCGTGCCAATGATGTTTAGTTCTGCTGTGATAAAAACAAAAAAAAAATGATTTTCAAAAGCTATAAATCCTAGTTGCAAGTTCGAATTATTCTCGATGCAACTAAACATCTCAAAATCAAACATATTGAGTATTAGTGCGTTAAAATTTATTCATGTTAGTTGTTAGTAATAGTTAAGTTAGCAGTTAGTTGATACTAGTTCTATATAAATAACTTATTAGTAATCCTAAACTCAGTGGTTAACTAACAGATACTCAAAACTTTATCAGAATGCATTCATTTTATTACGCTGGACGGAGCTGAAATGCGTGGGGCTTGTCCGTATACTCAGAGAGTGAGTGCATGGTCAATGTGTAGTGTTTTTCTCCAAGTGGGAGCCGCACGTCCTTTCCCCCTCCCACCCATTTTCATGGCGTGTTTTCTTTTCCCACCCTTTTCCATCCTCCCATTTTCCAAGTTTGATTTACGGTCCTGCTACCACCAACTTAAAGTGGAAGCTGGTGAGAAATTTAAGACTGCCTTCAAGGCTCATGCAGGGCACTTTATCTTCAGGCCTTTTCTGAGAAATTTCGTAACTGTTTACTTCGATGACATCTTCCTATACAGCTCCACTCTCCAAGATCATTTCCATGATTGGAGGTTGCGTTCCACACAATTAGAGAGCAGCATCTCAACCTCAACAGGAAGAAATGTGTCTGCCACAAATATCCAGGGGTATACAGCTCATTTCCTTTCCCTATCTCATCCATATACTGCTTTAATTTGGATGTTGCTCAATTGTTCTTAGACCAAATATTTTGCTATTCCTCAATTGTTCTTCCCTGAATATCCAAACCCAGTTAGTTCTTAAGTCCCTCATTGTTAATAGTTTATTTTGATTATGTTATTATCTCCTATGTCTTGATTTTGATATATGGGTATGTTAATTTATGGTTATGAGAGGTGACTAGCGAGGACATTGTAAAAGAAGCTCTAGGCATTGGGCACGACTTGTGGTTATTTGAGTTAGTTGGGTGTTTGATTTTCGTTTGTCAGTTGTACATTTCATTATATTATTTTTTTCTGTATCAAACTTATGAAGATTGTGCATTTCTGTTAGTTAATAGATATCCCATCAGTTTGATCACAGATTGCTTCAGACTACAGGGTAGTGTAAGAAATAAGGTGGTGATGCTTTTGTAAAATGAAATATTGATTGAATCTGGTTTGTTTGTGTTTGTTTTGCAGGTAAAATAAAATAGATGAGTGGTGCATTTTGGGGGACGCGGGTGATGGAGGTAGTGAAGAAGCATGATTCTTCAGGACTCTTGTGGAAGAGAATCAAGCTCACCACCACCCGTAAAGCCAATGCCAAGAAGTGTCTTCACCGTGTATGGCAGGTATTTGAACAACTCACAATTTCCCTGCTAATGTAGATTCTTCTGTGCATTTGCTATTTTAGCTCAGCATTCTACGTTATTAATTAAATAGGTTCATCGTTCCTTGAAAAAATGATTAAGGATGTTAATTTGTTGCTTTATTGGCTGTGGTTGATGAGCCATTGCCTTTATTTCAACAAGCACATCTGCATGGTTGGGAACATAATACATATTGTTTTCAAATGATTTCCAGGCCCGGTTGCTTGCCTTTTTTTTTTTAATTTCATATATACTCACTTGTTTTTTGTTCATGTATTTGTTTCGAAAGATAGAGCAATAATTGTGACTGTCAATGGCTAATGTTATATTATATTTTTTCTTTTTGAAAGAATGAAGCTGTCCTCAAGGCTTGTTCTGAACCATCTCCTTCAGCAAATTCTTCTGCCAGTGTCAACAATGTTATAAAGAATGCTTAAGTTCAAGGATGTCCACCTGAAGGTTGTTCCCTCCGTATTTTGGTTTCCCAATTCTAGATTAGTTATTGCTAGACAGTTGAAAAACTGCAGAGGATGCTTCAATTAGCCAATGATTTTAACTTTCTTACAAAAACTATTTTGTAGAATGTAACCCTTTTAGGGCGCATAAGCTGCAAATCCATTACAGCTTTTTAGAGCTTTAGCTACATGATGTGTCTTGTGTGAGGATTGCATCTATCTTGCATTCTGTGCATAGTCTCTTGCCTATTTTATGAAGCCAGGCAATAGTTCTATAACATTTGTGTTTACTTTTACCACAATTTCTAGCACTGCACTTGTTGTGATGCATATTGATGTTATTTTGGCGTGAGTTTAGTTTATAAATTTATATTAAATGTAATCGATGATGCATTCCCTACCCCTCTTCTTAAATCCCATCTCCCCATTATCTCCATTTCGCTACTGTGCTGAAATCTTCTTAGCTACCTGAAGCTCCCTCAATTTACTTAGTACAGAAAAATGGAAAACGCCTTGAAGCATGGTGCATTCTAAGTCTTTACACATGTTACATTGCAGGGTTGCATTGGTACTTTTCATGATTTTCAGAAGCACTGAAATTATTAAGCAATGTGGTTGCACATACTGCCATAATAGTAATGTTGCAGGTGTGTCATATGATGCAGTTCACAATTAAAATTTAAAAAGTATGATCCAGGCATATGTATGTTCATAGTTCATTCATGATAGCGTCATTTTGGTCCTTAGATCATCAAGTTAGCAAGTAACTTGGGTTTGTGGTTTCCTTTTTGTTTTTTAAAATTGTTTATATCTTGCTTGTTCTACATATCATAATAGCTGTTATTGAAAATTGTTGGATTTATTGGAATTGCCTTCCTTGTATATATATATATATATATATATTTTTATGTTCCTTAGTTAAGATTTTTCACATTTTTTATTATTATTTTTGTTTATGTTCCTTAGTTAAGTTTTTTCACAGTATGTATTGTACATTCTGGATGTAGAAAGTTAAATTTCATTTCAGAATAGTAAAAGAAAGGCTTAATAGTAGTTTTAACCCCCTAACTTTTATGAAATTGCGATTTTGGCCCCCTAAGAAAGAAAACTATAAAATCGTCCCCTAAGTTTTGCAACTGTAGCAGTTTTAGCCCCCAAGGCAAAAAAAAAAAACAAATTACACGTGACACCTCACTTAGGGTGCCACGTCAGCGTAGACTGAGTCAAAATTGGCATTGGGGGCCAAAACTGCCACATGTGCAAAACTTAGGGGACGGTTTTGTAGTTTTTTTTTCTTCTTAGAGGGCCAAAATCGCAACTTTGGAAAAGTTAGAGGGCTAACACTGCTATTAAGCCTAAAAGAAAACACCAACAGCAGCTGAGGTCCTCAAATCTTGGCATCAGAAGAAGACGACTACTCAATAGTCCCCTCAATTTCGCTTTCGATCGGGTTGTAACTCCATATCTGCTTTTTTCGGCAAGACGAACACTTTTAATGGGCCTATTGAGCGACCGAAGAAGAATGTATTCTGTCTTAGGACTTAGAGTGTTGTCTTGGTTTTTATGTCACAACCCATCAATTATAATAGGGTTGAACAACTAGTACTTTGGATGAAATTTAAGTTATCTCTAGGGTGCTGTTTTCCTCAGCCCTTAATATCAACATCAGTTATGGATGTAAGTGTTTGGAAAAGTCATCAAATTTGTGCCGTCTGGATTTGTGCTTTTTGACAATTTGTATAGTCCGGATGTATATTTTAGAAACATTATTTTTTAGTAGTGAGAAAGAAACAGTGATCTTTATCTTCAATACTAAATGTGGAAGAGGACTGCCACAGGTTCAACCCTTTCATTTTCCATTGGGGCCCAACTCAATTGATTTATTTCATTTAGCCTATATCATATGAATGAGATAGAAATACAAAAATGAGAAGTCTTTGTTGCATGGATACTAAGCAACCCTTGTAGACTCAACGCCGTCCAAGCAAAACAACATTTAAAAGTTGTTGGTTTTGGAGCTGGTCAAAGTTGATGGATGATTACTTATTCTCTTTTTTTGCAAAGCAATTATTTAGGGAAAATTAAATAAAGATATTGAAGAGCAATGCTAATTACCTTATTTATGTGATTGACTTAATCAGGTGAGGCTACCAAGTTTAGCAAGTGGGTCATGTACATGTATGGTCTACCATGATAGGCTGCCCACGTGATTGACAAAAGTGGTGTTGTTCCTCTCTCATCTTTTATTTTCTTCATGAAAATGAAACTTATAACAAAAGTTGACGTGAAAAACTCAAACAGCCTCATTAGATGTTCTAAGCCACTATCACAAGAAACTCTGGTCGGCAATTAATTCATTTTAAAAATATTTGTTTATATTCTTTTGTCTCCTTAACTTCGTAGTTCTGCTTTTGGTTGCTAATTTTAATTGTCATGATTTGATAGAATTATTGAGTTTTCTTGTACTCACTAATTTTGGAATCGTTTCTAATCAATTGTTTTATTATGTTTGGCTCCACTTCTAAAAAGACAAGAATCGATTTTTATTGTGAATTCGATAAAAAATCACACTATTAACAAACTTGATGTGTGGAACAAGTGATAATCAAACAACCAAAACAAAGTGTATGGAACAATTATAAACACAAGCCAAAAGTAGAAAACAGCGAGATAAAGAAAAGAGAACACAAAAAATCTGTTTACTCAGTTCAGTCCAAATTGACCTAGTCTGGGGGAGAGAGCAGCCCTCCATTTCACTATAATGATGAGTAACTTTACAAAAAAGATATCAATGGGTTACAAGAATAAGTCTTCCGCCTAATTCTACCCAAAGCCCCAATCTCTTCCCGTGACCGAGAGACTCAATCCTAATGGTGTTTCCCAAGGTGAATCAACCCTCAAACCCTAGTGTTTGTTGCCAAGAGACAAACTTTTTACAAACCCTAGTTTTGTTGTTGCCTTTCCAAACCCTTGTTTCAGCCCCCTTTATCTCCAGGTTTACTCTGATACAAAGTCTATATTTATAGTAAAAGTATCTCTCATAAAATTGGAACAAATCTGGCCCAAAAATACGTTTCTGAAATATGCTGATGCGACAATTCGGGCCCCGAATTCCTCCATTCGGGCACCGATTTTTCACGCGTGCCAGGCTGAAAAAACCAGTGTCAATTCGGGCCCCGGACAGCACCATTCAGGCCCCGAATTGGTAGTTTCCAAAAACCTCAATTTCTCCAATTTTGAGTCACTTTCACAACAATCTCCACCTTGACTCTAGATTAGTGATGATGTCAAACCATCAACCACCTTGCTGCTCTTTCCCTTGCTTCCCACTACACCAAGTAGCTCCACAAGTTTACACCCTAACCTCTTCAGCCATCGGAATGTCTTCCGCCTTCTCGAAGATCCTTGTATCAGAACTACACTAGGAATTTCAGGTAGTTCTACAAGACTATATCATACCCCTTCAATACGGAACATCTCCCGCTTCCTTGAAGATCTACTTGTGACCAATCACCCTTGGCTTTTAGAGTAATCCACAAGTACACCTTAACCTCTTTAGCCCTCATAATGTCTTCTGCCTTCTCGAAGGTCCTTGCAGTCCAACTACACTAGGAATTTTAGGTAGTTCCACAAGCATTCACCATAACATCTTCAACACAGGACATCTCCCGCTTCCTTGAAGGTCTCCTTGCATCCAATCACCCTTGGCCTTTTTTAGGGTAATCCCGCAAGCTATGTTATACATTCTTCAACCTCCGGAATGCCTTCCATCTTCATGAAGAAATCCCTTGCTCACCACTAGAGCATAGCACCCAAGGTCCTCCATAGCGGTACCATTATCGGTGTGTTCAACTCCACCTTAAGTTGAGCGTACTCTACCTCAACTAGCAAATGTGTACATCCCACTATGTCTTCAACCTTGAAACTCCACCTCAACAGGTAGATCATGAGTATTGTTGCCTCCGCCTCTCCAGACTGATCATGAGTATTCTTACCACCGCCTCTCCAAGCTGATGTTGAGTGTTTAACGTCTCTCCAGACGACCACCGCTCCACTAGGCATCATTCTCATGGTGGGACACATCACCTTCTTCATCCTCCAAACACAACACCACCAGAGCACCCGCATCCTCATAACCCTCAGAGACAATTTGTGCGGAGTTACCATTAATCTCCGGCTAATCCTTCATGAAGTGACCCATCTTGTGACAGTTAAAGCATTTAGACTTTGACTTGTTACCACTCTTTCTCCGGTTACCTCTACCTCCACCATTCCCTCTTGAGACACTTAGGCCTTCACCATTTTCATGAATTCTCAAGTCCTTGGACTTGGTCAACTCCTTGGTTCTCAAAGCCACATGTACTTCTTCCAAGGTAACAGTGCCTTCTTTGCCATAGAGCATGGTATCTTTGAACGATTCAAAAGATCTCGGTAGAGCACACAACAAGAGTATAGCTTTATCTTCATCCTCAAGTTGCACCTCAATATTCTCCAAGTCATCAAGGATTTTGTTGAACTCCGTAAGTTGCTCCATGATGGTCTTTGACTCCACCATCATGAAGGAGTATAGTTGTTGCTTTAGGAATTGCCAATGAGCCAAAGACTTTGTCATATACAAAGATTTCAACTTTGCCCACATCGGTGCCGCGGTTGGTTCCTTCGCTACTTCTCTTAAAACTTTATCCCCGAGGCACAAGACAATGGCACTCCTGGCCTTGTCCATCATCTCGGTCTTCTCTGCTAGTGACATGGTGACCAGTAACGAACCTTCACCCTTCAAAGCTTTCTCACACTTCTGCTGTATTAACACCGCTTCCATCTTTTTCTTCCATAACCCAAAATCGTTATCTCCGGTAAACCTCTCAATATCCCACTTCGAACCCATGGTACTTGATTATCCTTTGATCTTTGCCCCACGGTGGGCGTCAATTGTTGTGAATTCGATGAAAAATCACACCAATAACAAACTTGATGTGTGGAGCAAGTGATAATCAAGCAACCAAAACGAAGTGTATGGAACAATTATAAACACAAGCCAAAAGTAGAAAACAACGAGAGGAAGAAAAGAGAGAACACAAAAGAATCTGTTTGCTCAAAAGAGATATCGATGGGTTATAAGAATAAGTCTCCCGCCTAATTCTACCCAAAGCCCTAATCTCTTCCCGTGACCAAGAGATTCAATCCTAATAGTGTTTCCCAAGGTGAATCAACCCTCAAACCCTAGTGTTTGTTGCCAAGAGACAAACTCTATACAAACCCTAGTTTTGTTTTTGCCTTTCTAAACCCTTGTTTCAGCCCCCTCTATCTCTAGGTTTACTCTGGCCCAAAAATACGTTTCTGAAATATGTTGATGCGACAATTCGAGCCCCGAATTCCTCCATTCGGGCGCCAATTTTTCAGGCGTGCCAGGCTGAAAAAACCAGTGTCAATTCGGGCCCCGGACAGCACCATTCGGGCCTCGAATTGGCAGTTTCCAAAAACCTCAATTTCTTCAATTTTGAGTCACTTTTACAACATATTTGAAAGTATAAAATTGATTCCGATATGTTTTGGTTGATGTCGAGTAGAATTGATTATGTTTCAAAATTGATTCTATTTGAAGTTATGATTCATAGTTTTTTATTCTAGAATTGATTTTCACACACATATTTATGGTTCGAGACACTTTTACAAGAAGTTATTCAAGCACAAATCACTTTTACTCCATATTACTTTTAACCAAAATCAATTCTACATAATCAATTCTATCAAAATCGATTCTTCCCACCGCACAACCAGGCACACATAATCAACATTAGAGATTCCAAAATTGATTATGAAGGTGACTAATTGAGTTAAACATGTTTGATTGCTTTTGAGTAGAATTGATTTTGTCTCAAGAATTGATTCACCTTGAAGCTAGGATTTGTAACTTTTGTTTCTAAAATTGATTTTTACAAATAAATTTATAGTTTATCTCACCTTTACATGAATTTATCCAAACACAAATCACTTTACATTCAACCCATTTTTAGTCAGAATCAATTTTACAAAATAAATTCACTCAAAATCAATTCTTGTCAACCCAGAACTAAACGTACACTAATTTTTATTTTTTTTTTACGGTTCAAAAGAGTCAATATTATTTTTACGGTTCAAAAGAGTCAATATTAATATTTCGTGCCTCTGTTTTATATTAAGTGTCTTATTTATAGTATTTATATGTCTTATACTATTTGTTATTTTAGAATAGAATTTAATCTCATGTATCTGTTATAGTATGTTGGAAGATTAATTGACTAAAATTTATGTAAGAATTCAAGATTAATGTGTTGTGGTAGAGGTATGAACTAAAATAGTGAGTAGTTAGTAGTTTGAGAATAATTTAAATTTCTAAGTTAGAAGAAAGTCATAGAATGAAGTTCTAGACAATGCATCATAATTTGAAATCGAGTTGATAAGGTTTTGTGTGAAAATATGCATGAATTGCTTGATGAAATTAAGTCCTTTAAATTAATGATAGAGTGACCTTCATGAGGTTTCGGATGTGTCCAATGAATTAGGACAGGCGTGATTCGAATCATCCATTTCAATTTTTCAATTTTATCCCTTTTCATACAAATTGAATGACTAGAAAAGAGACTCACACTAGTATGTGAGGAATCCCGTCTTCATTTGGGGCTCGAATGGAGCAGTCCGGGGCCCGGATTGTGCTTGCAAAAGGAGCATTTGGTTACGTGAAAAATCGGTGCCTGAACAGCAGAGTTCGGCGCCCGAATTGCGTGACAGCAGAAAAAATAAAACGACTTTTTTCATGGGACGGTTCTGTTCCAATTTTTGAGGGATGTTTTCCACTATAAATATAAACCTTGTATCAGATGATTAAGTGTGTAGAAAACAGGGTTTAGAAGCCAACATTAAAACTAGGGTTTATAGAGAATTTCTCTTGGCAACAAACACTAGGGTTGGGATTGTTTTGATTCACCTTGAACAAAACGCTATTAGGATTGAGTCTCTTGGTCACGGGAAGAGATTGGGACTTGAGTAGAATTAGGTTTGAAGACTGATTCTTATAACTCAATATCTCTTTGTAAAGAAACTCATATCATTATAGTGGAACGAAGAGCTGCTCTCTCCTCCAGAGTAGGTCATCATTAGACCGAACTAGGTAAACAAATTCTTGTGTTCTCCTTCTTCCTTTTATCTCTTGCTGTTTATTTTTATTTGAATTATTTTGTCAGCCGCTTGATTTGATTACTTGGTATTAATTTTCTCCACGCATCAAGTTTATTATTGGTGTGCTTTTCACAACGAATTCACAACAATTGAATCAATAACCAGGTATCATGGGTTCGAAGTGGGATATTGAAAAGTTTACCGGTAGTAACGACTTCGGGTTGTGGAAGGTAAACATGAGGGAAATTCTAATTCAACAAAAGTGTGTTGAAGCATTGAAGGGAGAAGCACAGATGTCAGCGCATCTAACACTTGCTGAGAAGACTGAGATGAATGATAAAGCGGTCAGTGCCATCATTCTGTGTCTTGGGGATAAGGTGTTGAGAGAGGTAGCAAGGGAGACTATTGTTGTGTCTATGTGGAATAAACTTGATTCATTGTACATGACCAAGTCATTGGCACATAAACAATGTCTGAAACAACAACTCTACTTTTACCGAATGGTGGAGTCAAAATCTATAATGGAGCAACTGACGGAGTTCAATAAGATTATTGATGATTTGGCAAACATAGATGTATATCTGGAAGATGAGGATAAAGTTTTACACCTATTGCATGCTTTACCTAGGTCCTTTGAGAATTTCAAGGATGCAATGCTTTATGGCAAAGAAGGCACTATCACTTTGGAGGAAGTTCAAGTAGCTTTGAGAACCAAAGAGTTAACCAAGTTCAAAGAGTTGAAGGTTGATGATAGTGGAGAAGGCTTGAATGTCTCAAGGGGGAGAAGTCAAAACAGAGGAAATGGGAAATGGAAGAATTTCAGGTCAAAGTCTAGGTTGAAGGGTGGTGGTAATAAAACACAACACAAATGTTTTATTTGTCACAATCCAGGCCACTTCAAGGAGGATTGTCCGGAGAGAAAGGGCAATGAAAGTGGTAATTCATCTGTTCAGATTGCAAGTGAAGGTTATGAGAGTGCTGGAGCACTAACTGTGACATGTTGGGAACCTGAAAAGGTCTGGGTCTTGGACTCTGGATGCTCTTATCACATTTGTCCGAGAAAGGAATACATTCAAACATTGGAGTTGAAAGAAGGTGGAGTTGTTCGCCTTGGTAATAATAAGGCTTGTAAAATTCAAGGTATAGGTACTATCCGTCTCAAAATTTTTGATGACCGTGATTTCCTTTTGAAGAATGTGAGGTATATTCCTGAACTTAAGAGAAATTTAATATCTATGAGCATGTTTGGTGGTCTAGGATATTGTACTAGAATTGAATGTGGTATGATGAGAATTTCTCATGGTGAATTAGTTATAACTAAAGGGTCTAAAGTACATGGTTTATATATTTTAAAAGGTTCCACTGTTATAGCTCATACATCGGTTGCTAGTGTAAACACTGGACATAACTAAATTGTGTCATTTGAGGTTAGGTCATGTCAGTGAGAGAGGTTTGGTTGAGCTAGCTAAACAAGGTTTGCTAGAGAATGAAAAATTGAACAAACTAGATTTTTGTGATAATTGCACATTAGGCAAACAACACAAGGTGAAGTTTGGGGTGGGTGTGCATAAATCTAGTAGGCCTTTTGAGTATGTTCATCAGATCTTTTGGGTCCAGCATCAGTTAAAACTCATGGGGGAGGTTCATATTTCATGTCTAGTATTGATGGTTATTCTAGAAGGGTATGAGTTTACATTCTAAAGAATAAAAGTGATGCTTTTGAAAAATTTAAAGAATGACATACACTTGTAGAAAATCAGATTGGAACCAAACTGAAAGTGTTGAGAACTGACAATGGCCTGGAGTTTGTTTCAGAGCAGTTTAATGAGTTTTGCAGGAAAAGAGGTATAAAGAGGCATAGAATCGTGGCATACGCACCTCAACAGAATGGTCTAGCTGAAAGAATGAACATGACCTTGTTGGAGCGTGTGAGGTGTATGTTGTTAGGAGTTGGATTGTCCAAGAGTTTTTGGTGGGAAGCTGTTAGTACTGCAGCATATTTGATTAACAGATATCCATCAACAGGAATAGATCTCAAGACATCTATGGAGGTTTGGAGTGGGATACCGGCAGACTACTCTAATTTGAAAGTCTTTGGAGCTTTAGCATTTGCTCATGTCAAACATGACAAACTTGATGCTAGAGCTGTGAAATGTATTTTCATTGGTTATCCTGAAGGTGTGAAAGGTTACAAACTATGGAAGATGGAACCTGGAGGATCAAAATTTATTATAAGCAGTGATGTTGCTTTTGATGAGACATGTATGGGGATGAAGTGCAAAGACCTAGAAACTAGCTCAAAAGTAGGGATAGAGAAAATTCAGTTTGAGATGGAGTCTACCACTGATGAAAGGGAAGGGGAGGATCAGACTCCAGTACTTGATGAGAGTGAAGGCCAAGAAATAATTGATCTTGACTATCAGCTAGCAAGAGATAGGGAAAGGAGACAAATTAATCCACCTGTTAGATACAGTTATGCCGACCTCATATGTTATGCTTTGAAAGCAGTTGAAGAATTGCAAGACTCAGAACCAAAGAACTTCAGGGAAGCATTAGAAAGCAACGAAAACAAGGACTGGCTGAAGGCAATGAATGAGGAAATACTTTCATTGGAAAAGAACCAGACTTGGAAACTTGTGTCATTACTTAAGAATCAGAGGGTAGTGGGAAGCAAGTGGGTGTTTAAGAAGAAAGAAAGTATACCAGGAGACAGGGGTCGAAACACCCAAGTATAAAGCAAGACTTGTAGCAAAGGATTTTACTCGGGTGGAAGGGATTGATTACAATGAAATCTTTTCACCGGTGCTAAAACATTGTTCTATAAGGGTACTTATGGCGATTGTTAACATGTATGATCTTGAGTTAGAACAGATGGATGTGAAGACCGCATTTCTACATGGAGAGTTGGAAGAAACTATCTATATACAACAACTAGAAGGTTTCGTAGAAGATAATACAAAAGTATGTTTGTTGAAGAAATCTTTGTATGTGTTGAAGCAAATTCCAAGGCAGTGGTATCGTCGGTTTGATGAGCTCCTAGTAAAGGCTGGTTTTGTGAGAAGCAACTATGATAGTTGTGTTTACATGATGAGAAGGAATGAGAAAGTCATTCTCTACCTTCTCCTTTATGTAGATGATATTCTTATGGCAAGTTCTGACAGGCAAGAGATTCAGATGCTTAAGAAAAGATTGAATGATGAATTTGAGATGAAGGATCCTGGTAATGCAAAGAGGATACTTGGTATGGATATCATGAGGGACCGAAACAAAGGTGAGTTGTTCTTATCTCAGCATGGGTACTTGAGGAAAGTGGTGGAGCGGTTCAGAATGAAAGATTCTATGATCGTTGGCACTCCTCTTGGTCATCACACAAAGTTGTCAATAAAGCAGTGTCCTCAATCCGATTAAGAGAAAAGCAAGATGGAGGGTACTCCTTATGCAAGTGGGGTTGGAAGCATCATGTATGGTATGGTTTGTAGTAGACCAGACTTATCCTATGCAATAAGTGTGATGTGTCGGTTTATGGCAAATTCGGATCCAGTGCACTAGCAAGCTTTGAAGTGGGTTCTGAGATATTTGAATGGGTCTTTGAAAGGTGGTCTGAAGTATACAAGGTCACAACCAGGAAGGGATGCTTTGGAGGGATATGTGGATGCGGACTATGCAGGTAATGTAGACACTAGAAAATCTTTGTCAGGATTTGTGTTTACATTGTTCAGTACAACAGTAACTTGGAGGGCAAATCAACAATCAGTTATAGCTCTTTCAACAACTCAAGTAGAGTACATTGTCCTTGTTGAAGGGGTCAAGGAAGCCATATGGTTGAAAGGTATGATTGGAGAAATGGGGATTAGTCAAGGGTGTGTGAAGATACATTGTGATAGCCAAAGTGTCATTCATTTGGCAAATCATCAGGTATATCATGAAAGAACAAAACACATTGACATTCATTTGCACTTTGTTAGAGACATGATTGAGACTAAGGAGATCATGGTGGAGAAAGTGGCATCAGAAGAAAATCTAGCAGACATGTTCACCAAATCATTATCGAGATCAAGGTTCAAGCATCTCTTGGACTTGATTAACTTCATTGAAGCATAGATGAAGGTTGGAGAGAGCAGCAAGATGATTGATGGTTAAATTGGCATCATCACTATTTTAGAGTCAAGGTGGAGAATTGTCGGAAAATGACTCAAAAATATGCATCTTGGAAATGTCAAATTCGGGGCCCGAATGGAGCAATCTGTGGCCCGAATTGTGCCTGCAGAAGGAGCTTTTGGTTACGTGAAAAATTGACGCCCGAACAGCAGAGTTCGACGCCCGTATTGCGTGACAACAGAAAAAAATAATACGGCGTTTTTCATGGGTCGGTTCTGTTCCAATTTTTGAGGGATGCTTTCCTCTATAAATATAAACCTTGTATCTGATGATTAAGTGTGTAGAAAACAGGGTTTAGAAGCCAACATTAAAACTAGGGTTTATATAGAATTTCTTTTGGCAAAAAACACTAGGGTTAGGATTGTTTTGATTCACCTTGAACAAAACACTATTAGGATTGAGTCTTTTGGTCACGGGAAGAGATTGAGACTTGGGTAGAATTAGGTTTGAAGACTGATTCTTGTAACTCAATATATCTTTGTAAAGAAACCCATATCATTATAGTGGAACGGAGAGCTGCTCTCTCCCCAAGAGTAGGTCATCATTAGACCGAACTTGGTAAACAGATTCTTGTGTTCTTCTTCTTCCTTTTATCTCTTGTTGTTTATTTTTGTTTGAATTATTTTGTCACCCACTTGATTTGATTACTTGGTATTAATTTGCTCTACGCATCAAGTTTATTATTGGTGTGCTTTTCACAACGAATTCACAACACCTTGCATTTTTTAATCTTGTGTATTATGATGGGTTTTGAATGTAATGTATGACTATGGAATATTGATGATGTGTACTTTATGACTTATATGATGGTACAAGCCTTGATGAATTTCATGAAATGCATATTGATGACATGCTGTCATTACGTAATTTTTAGGACTTATTTTGACATTTTGATAGAGTTCTGAGGCAACATGAGGTGACCAGGGGTGTTAAAAGCAAGAAAATTAGAAGAACTGAAGGCAACAAATCGTGTCACGATTTTCACTACCGGGACGCGATTTTATCACCAGAGAGGCATGTTCTTTGAACCACTGAAATCGTGGTACAATTTCTGGTGGCGTGGCACGATTTTGAAAAATTGTGGCGCGATTTTATGAACCGTGGTGCGATTTTAGGCGCGTCCAGAATTGCCTATTTAAGCTGAAGTCAGTTCCAAACACAAGGGTTACGATTTTTGGAGAGCTAAAGGGCGATTTTGAGACCTGAAGACTGCTTGGAGGGCGATTTCATCATCCTTTACTCAGTTCATGTATGTTTTAATTAATTCCTTGATTATGCTATTTGTAAACTCAATTATGAGTAGCTAAATCTCTCAGAGATTAGGTCCGAGATGAATCTGTGTA
>Ga0228710_1003998_pt1 | contig 23319 bp, 11 predicted proteins | sample MedpolnodulmetaG_FD_177995 | JGI IMG/M metagenome (GOLD analysis project Ga0228710, IMG submission 177995) | Root nodule microbial communities from Medicago polymorpha collected in Santa Monica, California, United States - pink nodules | ecosystem: Host-associated > Plants > Roots > Nodule...
CTGACACACCTTGAATAAGAATACTTCTGGTGGAGCAAACCTACGGAAAACTCAAAACTAAATTATAACAAAAGTACATTCTAAAATAAAATAATGAAATAACATGTACTTTTAACATTTTAACCAATGCTTCAAAGACACTCGTTAGCATTATCCTTATATTAAAAGTACATGTTATTTCATTGTTTTATTTTTCTACATCTCCTCAAATTTATTGTATTCATGTAGCCGTCCCCACTTAATGGGATAAAACTTAGTTTTTGTTGATCTCATATTTGTGTGTATATAGAATGTTTAATTTATTATTTAATATTTAATTTAACCCATTTGAGTTGATCCAGTGGTATTGACTTGAGACATGAGAGTGTGCTCATTCTCAAGGTCTCAAGTTCGACTCTCTCTGGTGCCAATTTAATTTAGGTGAGTTAATTTAACTTCTTTAAAAAAAATATATTTAATTCAATGCCATCTCAAAGATATTTAATATTTAATCTTATTTTTTTTCCTAATTTGTTTGATGTGAGAACTTAGAATTAAACATGAGATCATCTTTAACACTTCACTTCTTTAACCCTTCTACCATAGTCATCACGTCATCTTATATCCTAAGGAAATTAGCTATTTCTCCTTCCGTTTTAAAATATTGTCGCAACTTTACAATATTTGCTATTCACATGATTTACTTTGACCATACTTACTAACTAATATATAAATACAAATATTAATATGTAAGATGTTGTGTGATTTATCTCAATAAATATATTCAAAATATTAAATTTTTACTTTAGACATTGCAAAATTAATTATATTATCACCTCAAAAGAGTCATTCCTAGCACAAGACGTACTAAGGAAAGGACATCAGAGTTAAAGCCAATATTTACAAAAGTTGCCGGTACAAAGCAAAAAAAACATAAAAGAAACTCTTAGCCTATGCCCAATATGGTAAACAGATTAAGCCACCACCCATGGTAATTGAGGGGAAGAGAAATATACTTCGCCTTCAACCATGTATTTTGAAACGAAATGAGTAAATTTTTTCATTTGATTCGACGATAGTAACTTTCCAAAATAAAATAAAATCAAACACCCTACTTATTCATCTTCAAAAGATTTAGAAATTTTTTCCTTTTCAAAATTAACAATATAGGAAACACTTAAATTTATCGTTAAATAGAAAGGCCTTCCAAATTAAGAGAACCATCTGTCCCAAAAAGTCTGGAATGGAAAATCCAGAACGGTAGCGCCTGCTTCATGCTAAAGCGACTGAGACATGAGACTGTTAAAGACCAACAAAGAGGTTTTCACTCGTATTCGATGCGTTTCTTAATCACACCAAGCGTTGTTTCTACGGTTGTACGTTTTTGAAAACGATTTCATGTAATTAAGTAACACGTATTGAATGTGTTTGTTAATGGTTCATGGTCAAGCCATTTTACTTGTTTTTGTTCTCTTCACCTGCTGGTAAATGTTGTACTATCACACTCTCTTCCGAAAACTATTTCCCAGCAACCGAATCTTACATCAGCGTTCCCACGAAACAAAAGGATTATTTATAGTAATACCAACTAAAACATTCAACAAAGAAGGACGGTTTCAAATTCAAGGATCACCGACTTATCTATTCATTAATTAATAATCAATCTGAAGTACACTTTTTTTGTTTTATTTTTGCTAACCATTTATTAATGACTTAATTACACTTTTAGCCCCCTAAGTTTACCAAAATTGTGATTTTGACCCCTTAAAAAAATAACTCTTTTTAGGCCCCCTAAGTTTACTTTATGTTGTAATTTTGGCCCCCAAACGAACTTTGACTCAGTCAACAGACACACGTGGGTGTCACGTGTGTAAATTTTTTAATTTTATTTTATTTTTATTTTTTTAATTTTAAAAATATATTTTTGTAATTAAAAAAATTGATTTTTTAATTACAAAAATAATTTTTTTTGTTTTTTAATTACAAAAAATAATTTTTTTTATTACAAATAAAAAAAATTAATTACCATTTTTTTTGTTTTTTTATTACAAAAATTTAAAATAAAAAAATTACTTATTTTTATTTTTTTAATTACAAAATAAAAAAATATTAAAAAATACAAAAATAATTAAATATTTACACATGGCGCCCACGTCAGTGTTGACTGGGTCAAAATTGGCGTGAGGGGCCAAAATTGCAACAGAAAGTAAACTGAAGGGGCTGGAAAGAGTTGTTTTTTTAAGGGGCCAAAATCACAACTTTGGGAAACTTAGGGGGCCAAAAGTGTAATTAAGCCTTTATTTATAGAGGAACAAGAACAAACTCTCTTAATTCGGAGTTCAATCGTAAGATCACAAAAACCGTTTCACCAAAAATCGGTTCTCTTCGTTCTTTAAAATTCATTAATCATTTGAGTCAAATTGTCCGGTTAAGTTGATGTACACGTCGTTCATCATACGAAGTAAAATATGAATCACATGTTTTAGACACAGGACAGTAGAAACGGAGAAGAATTTTCAAAAAAAAAATACAATCTCACAAAAAATCGTATAAGACCAAATTTTTATTTTGCCCCATACCATATTTTATTTCGTTTTCAGCAAATGGGAAGAAAAATTAAAATTAGGATCAGTGGCTTAATTATTGATCGAAACCCAGATTAAAAACGTGCATGAATCACAAGGCCTCGAACTGAAAGTGCAAGTTTGGATTTACAGGGACTAAACCTAGTCACCGTGGCACATGAGACACGACATAATTATAAATTTTTTTAATACAGATTTGTTACACTATTAAATAAATATTATTCATTTGATTTTTTAAATTTATTGAATAACTGATATATTTGGTTTATATTTTAAACCAAGTATATCAGTTATTTAATAAATCTAAAAAGTCAATTGTATTTTATATATATGACCGGAGGGAGCATTGAATATTAATGATATAATTCATACATAGAAGGGAATGTTGCAAACAACTCACGAACAACACATTGACCAATAACAATTGGCGCTTAATTATGAATTATGAATGCTCTAAACGCGGTGACATATCAATATCAGATATATATCTCATAGCCATAATCTATGAATACTTGCGGATACGTATTAACGGAATATCACCTTTTTTTTTTTGAGGGAACGACATATCATACTTAACTATTGGATGTTGCTAAGGATCACAAATTAAAAAAATATTCTATTAAAATGGTCAAATACTACAATTTTTTATGTCATTTTATAAAAAACTTACTATTTAAAGTTTTTAAAGATTACTTCAGAGATACTCGTTAGCATTCTCCTTAAGTTTTTTAATTTAAAAAAAATATTATATCGCATACTTATAAATACTTCACGGATACACATAAATACTTATATATATAATTTTTTTTTTAAATAATAAATATTTATATGATACTTTACTTATACGTATTCTACAAAATATGAAGGGTAAAAAAAATGACACAATGTTGTGAGAATCCAATGAAAATATATATTATTATTAAATTTAAGATGTTAATAAGTTGAATTGTCTCACAATGAATCATACTTAAAAGGAAGAGACTCAATCAGTCAATACTAAACAAAATTTGTTTTAACACAAAAAGAAAATTAGAATATGATTTGTTTGAATTTTTATCACATATATTATTTATCACAGGTATCATTTTTATTTGAATTGATTTGTACGTGAACAAACACAAATTGGACAATATGGACCCCCGGTTCCTTCAACACCTCATTTGGCCGAGGAATAAAAAACGTGTAGCCTCCAACCCACATGACACTTCTTTTTTTAAACCAAGTACATGTAACACCCATTATTTCCGGAGCGGTTTGAGTGCAGTCACAGATCAGTGATGGCATACATGGTAAGAAAGCTGGTAACTGTCTGATCTTGATCAGACAATCCATAATTTAACATCAGAATTTTATACTAAACGTAAATCGGAAACTACCTTAAATTTGAATTGTCTTATCTCACGATCTTATGATTCTAATCTAGTGACTGCACCTGACTTCATGTAGTTGTGATTACATCCAATCTAATCCAATTCCAATAACTATATATGTCACATAAACATTTATCCGATAGATCCACTTCAACAGTTTCATGGATGTGGCCTATGACATGTGCCATCTGGAATGAAGAAAAGGAACAAATAGAACCGAATTCACAAAGCATGATGGGCTGAGAGAGGCAGGCAAACTTCCAAGATAGCAAAGACACATACACTAGTCACATTTAAAATTGCATTATCACAATGGAGAGTGCATGTCGTATTAATCACACATGAGCGTAACGCAGTTATGCAAGACAATTAGACAAACGAAGTTGCAATATACTCTGGATGTGTCCACTCAAATGATGCATGATAGTGTCAAGTTCAATATGCACTACACTTAAAGCAAATAGCAAGGCATGCATGTGCTATATGTGTGTATAGAAACAAAATCACCGGGTCAGCCTAGAGACAGGCCACATGCAACAAATTATTACAGGAAAATAGGAGTGTATGTACATGTGTAAGAATTTTGAGACAAAAAAAGTGGGTGGCTTCATTAAAAAAAATTCATTGATATATTAGTGACAATTTTTTTTAGAGGAAAACGAGACCGTTTCGCCATTATACTTTTTCTTTTTGGAATGGCCATCACCATTACTACACTTATGAAATCTCGTACTACTAGAAATGACAGAAGAAAGTTCATTCTGAGGTAAATGTTGATTATTCCAAAGGTGGGGTTGATTATAATAGTAATAAAACACGTGAATCAGTTCAAAACTAGTCTCATCTAATAAAAAATCATTATTGTCACGTAACTTTGCCCCACCATGAGTGGGATTAGACCAAAAACTATCCAACTCAAGCCCTATTTTAATTTAGGGTTTAGTCTCAATAAATATTTATAGTTTTGTTTTTAATCCTTACAAAATAAAATCACATTTTTTAGTCTCTATAAAATTTTCCATCAGCATTTTTTTTTAGTCCCTATAAATTTTTCTATCAACACTTTTAGTCCTTGTCAAAAATTTCCATAAACTGTTTTGATCCCTAAAATGCTTAAGGAAAATGTCACAGGGACTAAATAGTGTGGTTTTATTTTATAGGGACTAAAAAACAAAACTGTGAATATTTATAGGGACTAAAAACTTAATTAACCCTTTAATTTATGAACACGTGGCAGCTAAGTTGGAGGCATTCAAAGTTAACTTTCAAGGACTCTCAGGAGTCTAATGAACATTTTTGTGACCCAAATCTACCCGTCACGCAAGGAAAACAACACAATTTTCGTAAGTATTTCTCCCAACTCAGGCGAGAATTCCTTGAATAATATAATACACACAAGATATAATATATGTTTTATATCTCTTATATTATACTATTAAGGGCAAAAAAATTCTTAAACATTAATTTTTTTGTGTATTTTAAAAATATGTAAGTTGTAGAAAGAAAAAAAAAGATGGAAATAAACACGCACAATGTTATATAGGGGATTTATATTTTGATGGTTTATATAACACAACTAATCATTCAAACAAATTAAACTCTCTAAAAAAACCACGATTCATCTCATATTGGTTGATGCCAAAACTAAAACGCTAAATATTAATCAAGTTCATATAAAGGCTCTTTCTTTTTTTTTTGAGCAATATAAAGGCTCATTTTGTTATAACTTCGATTCCAAACTTTAACACCAGCAATTGAAGTAGACTTTGCCAAGCAAAGCTTTGTATATTAAAACTCAACAAACATTTTTCGACTTTTGTTCCTTAAAAAATTTCTTAACTTTTGTCACACACAAAAAATCATTCTAGACGTTTTATGTATCATGAGCTTTACTAAGCAATATGGCGTGTGTTATGATGTTGAAGACCTTACTTATTAGTCTATTTAAAATTTATTCACATAAATCCTAAAAATTCGAAGGGTTTTCTAATTTACACCTACTTAAAAAAAATATGTAGGTGTAAATTAGCAAACATGCAGATTTTCCATTCGACTGAAAAATCATTCATCATACATATCATGAAGCCAATATGTATGTAGATGCTCTAGCCAATTTAAATTGTGATTAGGAATCTATTTTGATTTTCTATGAGTCCTATCAGATCAAGATCAATCATTTATTTTTACGTGATGTTGCTGGATTAGTATGTCCACCCGTTAGCCTGTAATTTCGACAGACTCATTTAATGTGGTCAACATTTAGTTGATTTTTAACTTTGCATGAATCAGAGGTTTTCTCAGTTTAACTTGAGGATTTCGACAAGATAGCAAGCCCAGCGCTCATGGTCAAGAGTTTGACAGAGCAAGGCTAAAAGCATAATTGCGTCGAAGTCAAGCAATCAAGGCGGGAAATATTAGATTTCAAGCTCAAAGGTGGTTCCTTTAGTGGAAACGTGGGGACAAACGGTTGTCCAAGATGGAGGAAGTGTTGATCATGAGATTAGTCTTTTTCAATTATTTTCCTTATGTATAAATAAGAGTTTCCTAGTCAGAAAATGGATCGCAAATCATTTATAGAAATTCTACAACACTCAAACTACCGACGCATATAGAAACGAGTTATACAGAATGTATGTAAACTGATTTGTAGACCATTTTACTTTTCCTCTAAGTTTATGCGTTTAAGCATTTAACCTTTTCTTTAATTTTACTTTGCTTTTACTTGCAATCTCAAACCTGTCGAGAGACAATACCCTTTTTTTACTCTAAAACCTGTCATGCCCTCTAAATAACTTGAGTGCATTTCGTGGCCTTTTTCAAACCGTTTTTGGTCAAAACCTTTGCACAACATGTCCTGAGATTTCTAGTTCGGTCTTGCTTGTAATAATCAGAACTAACCCGTAGTTTGCCGAAAACATCGGTAGACACCACCTATTGGTCGTTATATGGCTTGTTTGGTTATGTGTTTAAGTTAACGTTATCGCGTCCCAATGCCTCTGTTGCCATGATTTTGTGAAGCTAGAAATGCAAGTTTCTCTTTGAACTCTGATCTCAAGACAGTGTTTGAGCGCAAGAACACGGCTCGCACGGTTGCGTCAAATTCAATGCTATAACAAACACACATAGTCTTTTTTTCTCTAGCTTTCTCCGCTTTGCAATAAAAAAATGTACAAGCTCCCTAGCTAAAAAGATGTTATTGGTTTTTTTTAAACAAATACAATATAAAAATATGGCAAATTCTATGGTACACCCAATATTTTGAGTGTACCGGTACACCAAAGCATTAAATTGATAATTAAATTAGTTGTTTTTTGAATAAAAAATAATTATTTTCTATCATTGACAATTATAATAATTAAATCTTATTTACCAAAAGCGTCCATGAAATAAAATTTACCTTTTTTGAATTTTTATTGCTCATAACGAAGAATATTGATTATTTTTATAAGAAAATGTTAAAAATTTAATATAATTCTTATAAACAATGAAATTGATTATTTTCTAAAATATAAATATTGACAAATAACTACTTATTTCATAAAATGATCCTTAATTTATAAATTTATGAAGTAGGAGTATTGATACACCTCACTTAAAAATATTACTTGGTTTGAGTAGAAATACATGTAAAATGTCTGAGCATTATTTTTTGGAACCACAAGTCAACGTTGGACTTGGTTTTGAATTTTGCGCTATCTGTTTTAAATATCATTTCATTCCCTTTGAGAAATTCTTGGTTGGTCACGGGACCAAGAGAGTGCATTTGGTCACAACCAACCAACATGTGATACATGATACACTTTTCTGCTGATTATCAGATGTTTTTTAGCAGCAGTTATTTGATTGTTTAGCCTGGGTTCGGTGTGTTGTTTCCAGTGCATTAGGAGTTTTGTTTGCGCCAATTTTGGCTTCTTGTAACAGTGACCACTGTATCAACCATTAAAATCGACGTCGGCACCGCCTTCTCCGACGTTGTCAACGGTGTACTCTTCTTCTTCCTCGGTTCATTGGCAGGGATGTCATCTTCTCTCTCTTTTCTGTTCTTTCTTTAAAAGTGTGTGATGTGTCACATTTTGTTTGCTTGTGATCAAATGCACTGTTTTGAGGCGACCAAACTAAGAATCAATAATTATTAGAAAATTAGAAACCGTAACAAGAACGCTTTGAGTTTGAATAGGTTTGTGAATGTCTGCTTGCATTTTTATCATCATATCCTTCTAGAATATATTCCTAAAGAACATTCAAAGGCAATGAAAATAAACAAGAAATTTAAATATAACTTAAGTCATCATCGTATACGACACAAAAACAATTTTTTATTTAGATTCAACTTTGGTGGTCTAATTTATAATCCAAATTCCACTCTTATATAATCATCTTAGCAACTTCCCAAAAAAATTCCTTACAGTAGTACAACATACATCATGCAAGAATTTTACACAAAGTCACAAACACGTTCAATACTCGAGTTTACAAAGAGGCTTAAATATTGGCTACTAGATCACCCATCGATTGTTTCATTCCGGTGGAGTCCTGCCCTATCATGGGGCGCCACATGGTGGTTTCTCATCTCCGCCATATTCTTTTACATCTCCATCACGGTAACTATCCACGTCATCCTTAAACTGTGTCGGAGACTGTGTCCTGTACCGTTGGGTCCATTACCCGCAATTCATAGTCTCTCCATGTCATTAATCTCCCTAACAATCTTTTTTGGCATGTTTTTCTCTGCTGAAGCTGAGGTTCGGGACACTCGTTGGCTTTGGCAACGAACCCGAACCACACCATTTGAATGGTTGCTATGTTTCCCATTGGGTATTCGTCCCTCCGGTCGTGTTTTCTTTTGGTCTTATGCTTTTTACCTCTCTCGTTATCTCCACATGATTAGGACAATTTTCATCGTTTTAAGCGAAAGAAAATTGTCGTTTTTCAGATTATTTAACAACTCGATTATTCTCATAATGTCATATCTATGGCTGGAGTTTTCACAATCGCTTCAAGTGTTGGCTATATTGTTCTCTACGTTGGTTTGTTCAGTGGTTTATGGGTACCGATTTTGGACACAAATTGGGTTACCTAGTAAAACATTTAAATTTTCAGGGAATTTTCATATGGTGTTGTTTGGTTGCAATTTGGCGTGCCATGTTGGAGTACTTTTGTTGCATTATTCTAGAGGAGGATGTAATGGAATTGGAGCATGGGTTTTTAATTCTTTTTTAAATGTTTTGATTCTTTGGCATTTCTTGAAGTCATATTTCGATACGCACTGTCAAAGGAAGGATGCTTCTTCCAAACAAGAGGATGACTCTGCTAAGGATAATTAATATGCTAAGTCAAAGCCACAGAAATTTGACAATTAGAAGAATTTTCAATTTGAGGAGAGGGAGGTTCTTTGTTGCTTCCCTTTTTCTTGATATTTTATTTTTATTCCTACCTTACTCTTTTAATTTATTTAGGGTCCCGGATGACTCCTTGCATTAACATGTATTTTAGTGTTGTATAGAGAGTCTTTTTGTCATTTTATTTTAGGATTTTAGAAGATTTTAGTTGAGTTATTGATAAATCAAGTTAAAGGAATAATAAAATCCAGAAGTCAATATTGTCATTTTATTCTTTTCACACTATACAAATGAATGCAGTCCAGAATTAAATAAGAAGCAGTTTCTTTAGCACCATCATTCTAAATGGTAGTTCATTTTAAAGATATCATATGGCACTCATCATTTTTCCATGGTCGTTTTGAATTTCAAATGTGAAAGCATGAAGTTTGAAAAGCAACCTTCAACTTCGAAATATACAAATCTTACATAAAGTAACATTCTGGAAAAATTGAAAACTTCGTAACATTTGAAATACCACTAAATAATGATAACTTCAAAATAAATTCTACATAAAGTTTATCTTCAATTTTTAATTTCCACTTGCATTGGAATTTGTTTTGCAAAAACACACTCATAACATAATGATAAAAACAACTAGTAATAAAAGAAATAAAGACAATTCCTACATGAGTTTTCAAATACATTCAAATCACTAAAGATTTTGAATCCTTCTAAGAACCATTATTGCTTAAAACAATCTTCACGAATTCCTTCCTCAACTCAAAAGTATCCATTGTGAAAAAAAAGTCACAGAGATTGTTGTCTTTGGTGATAAGCATACCAGCCCTCACAACCTCATAAGTGGATAGTCCTTCTATTTCTTTTAATATGGACACAACTTGATTCCTTCTTTCAGCCGTGTGTTTCTCGCGTAAAAAACAAGATGAGAGTTGTTGCATACTTTCAACACCGCTAGCACAAAACTCACCAAATTTGTTCAATATTGAAGTTAATAAGCTATCAAAAACTTTATCATTATATTTTACTCTTTTACTCCCACGTTTTCCAGTCCTATATGTAGTAGCATCCCATTGTAATTCATTTGCTAGACTTGGTGCCTGAGTAGAGATAAGTGTTTCATTCAATCCGGACTCATTCTCTTGTCTTGGTCTCGGTTGTCGAGTTGAAAGTAATTCACCTCTTTCGTAACATTCCCGTGACCTTATTCGCTTTTTCATACGCTTACTTAGAACAAGATAACATAACATAATTGTCATCAAAGTAAAGAAATTCAACATCTCAAAATGCATGATCAATATCATTGATATGATATTTTTCTTCCTTCTTCGTGCTTCCATCAAATGAGCCATGATAACAAATTGAAGCCTTTAATTATTTGCTGAAAATATCATTATGCTATACAAGTTAATTCAACAATGATTTTAAAGCATTTACTTTCAACAAATACTTGTAGGAAAGGAAATGTTGAGATGGTCTTACAATTAATTATGAATTTTATAAATGTTTCTTGTTGAAAAGAGCACAAGAAAAACAGCAAAACTGGAAAGAAAAAGAAAAAAATGGTACCTTCTAGAGCAAGCCAAATCCAAAGCCAAGTCGGAGAGATAGAGATGAAACACTAAGATCTAGAATTAGAACCAAAATCTTCAATAAAAAAAATACATTAAAGAGAAATGAATAAGTAAAAAGATATTTGAAATTTTGAAAGAATTTTTATCAGAGTTCATGGAGCAAGATGAATGCAAGAATATAGAAAATAACACGGGTTAAAATTGCAAGAACGTGGGTCAAGTAAAGTTCCTGAAAAATTAAACGCCCCCTCAATGCTTAGTGCCCTGATTACGTGCTCTACTACCACTAATCTTTCTCAATTATATTTCTATCTTGTATTTTTCTTTTCAGTTACACAGCACAGAGAACGTGGAGTGTGGCAGGAAAATTAATTAAGGATTTCTTTCGTTAATTTTTTCTTGAAGAAAGAAACTTATTTTTTACTACATACACGTACAATGACAATGTACAAACAACCGGACTATATTTCAATTTCATAATGTAAAGAAATTTTCATATAGTTGAGGCTTTTCAAAGATTGGTAGCTTTATAACGTTTTGGCACACGTCCCACCTCAGTATGACCCATAATCTTAAACTGCTCCTAAAATATAGGAACCCAACTACTTTACTTAAATTAATTTCGACCCAAAATCGAACACTTCACTCAGAGATTTTAACTATAAATTCTTCAATTCGGTTAGTGGACACATCACAACTTCAACTCTGTTCTCTTCCAAATCTAACTTCAAAAATACTATCAAACAAAAGAATATTCACAAAACGCATGGCTCCTACCACTAACTCAAACACCTTTACATTCATCATCCTTCTGCTGCTTCTACTAGGTGAACAAGAAATTCAACATTGATTTTATGTTCCATGTCTTTTGTTTTTTGTAAAGTAATTTTGTTTTTAAACTAATAGTATGGTTTTATTAATTTTGTTTTTAAACTGATAGTATGGTTTTATTTACAGGTAATGTAGCTTCGGGGACAATGTTTACCATAGAAAACCGTTGCAACAACACAATCTGGCCAGGAACACTTTCCGGCAACGGTGCTGAACTTCTCGGCGACGGCGGATTTTCTCTGCCGCCAGGATCATCTTTTGAGTTCACTGCTCCAGCAGGCTGGTCTGGGCGTTTCTGGGGTAGAACCGGCTGCAACTTCGACGGTGCTGGTAACGGGAATTGCATCACAGGAGACTGCACTGGAGGATTGAAATGCAATGGTGGAGGTGCCCCTCCAGTGACGTTGGCGGAGTTTACGATCGGAAGCGGGAATGGAGATAAAGACTTCTATGACGTGAGTTTGGTGGATGGTTACAATGTGGGGATAGGGATACAAGCAACCAGAGGAACGGGTGATTGTCAGTATGCAGGTTGTGTTGCGGATTTGAACGGTCATTGTCCAGCGGAGTTGCAGGTAACAGAGGAAGGGGGTTCGGTGGTGGCCTGTAAGAGTGCGTGTGCGGCGTTTAATACCGAGGAGTTTTGTTGCACTGGTGAACATTCGAGTCCACAGAGTTGCAGTCCAACACAGTACTCAGAGATGTTCAAAACTGCGTGTCCCTCTGCGTACAGTTATGCTTATGATGATGCTTCAAGCACTTGCACATGTTCTGGGTCCGATTACCATATCACCTTTTGTCCAACTGCTTCCTCCTAGCCATACCACATTCAACAATGACTTTTTTGTTTACTCTGATTTTTTATTTTTTTTTTAGTTTTCTTTGCTTTCTTGATTCCTTATTTCTGATGGTCTATGTACTATCATTATTATTTATTATATGGTAGGTCATTTTTAATTTGGTTTGGTGATCACTTATGTAAGAGTAATTGAATCACTATTGTTATTTGTTAGTACTTGCACATGTTAATGTGATTGCTCCCATACCGTGCGTGTTCATGCTGATAAGTGAGTGATGAACTTTCTTTTGGTTACATAAGAAAAGAGTCTTTTTTATGCTCAAAGAATGAGTAAGTGATGAATTAGGGCTCTTTGATCTTAAAAACTGATAAATAAAATGGCAAAAATCACATAATCCAGATTCGTGCTTGAAAACATCTAATACTAAGGTGATTGATCGTTCAAAACCACTAAAATGCAGCATTTTACCGTAAGCAAACTTCCAGTAGTGTATATTTTGACATTTTTAAGCATATAAATGAGGAGATGAGCAATAACCGACAATTAAAATCACCAAATGCTATTAGCTTCTATTTCACATGGTTAATGTTACACATGGTTAATGTTACATTCTGACATTCTCTTCTATTTCACATTGTTAATACACGTTCACTTCAATAATAAAAAGGGAAATGCTTTGTCCGGCGAAAAGTTGTTTCCCGAAAGCTTCCCGACGCACTAAACACATCAATTTCCCTTAATTATTGGTAACCACCCGGTATGCATGCAGGAGCTTCTTTTTTTTTTTTTGGTACCAAAGGAATTGCCAATCGGGATAATTAAAAGACTAACTTGTTTTAATTTATTGTTGTTATAGACTAAAAGTTAGGATCGGTGAAGGACCGAGACTTCAGTTTTAAATTTTTTGTTGAAATTTTTCATTGTTGTTGAATGTTTCACCCTCACCTGATAATTATAAACGACTACAAATTACCGGAGCATTAAATTAAAAAGAAAAGAAAATAAATGGCAAAATAAGAGATCAAGTATTTTGTCAAAAAAAAAGAGAGATCAAGTATATATGGAGTAAAGAATGAAGCAGAACTTTTCTTTTTTAACCTTACAACTTACAAGGCCTTCGGCCAAAGCTTGACAAATCGTATCATGTGAACTTCTTTTCTTTTTCCTTTTTTTTTTCTTCTCAATTTTCTTCTTTCCCCTCTACTTTCTATTTCCCTAAATTTCAATTTTCTCTACAAAAGGGTCTCCTCTTGGAAAACCAAATCTGCAATCTCATCCAATTTTTCCTAAACAATTTTGGATGAGAGAGCAACCTCCTAAATCTAAGGACTTAAATTACAGTCCAAAATCGCTAAAAGAAGGGGCGGAAGGTTAAAGCTTCCTATATCTTACAGACATTCCTTTCAAAGAACTATTATTTCTCAAAGAAAAACCACTTCGCAGGCGACTAAACCACGACAATTTCATCTCCCCAAACCCGGTGCACTGACCCTCCCCCTCACCCTCACTGCTAAAGAGGGTTTGGTCAGAGCACTCAAGTGAAGCTCCACATGCTATATTATAAGATTGGCATGCGGAATGGCATACCCGAAGTCTGTTGTCTCCATCCTTGTCACACTTCTGGATTGAGATCTGAAAATTAAATGTCGAAGTCTTCAGACAAATAGGCAAAATTACCAACTGTGCTCTAATATCTAAAGTAAAGACAATGTGAGAAAGCATACAATTCAATAAAAATCAGTCTCATGTTCTTTGGTCAAAAAACCGTGGTAGGACTAGGAAGGGATGTCACGCGTGTTAGATTGACATGATGAAACTTGACTTGAAAAGCAGTAGGATTATTTCATGGCTAATAAAAACATCCTCATTGAATATCTAACCGACAAAATGGGACTTGCACTATTGTTTTATCTTAAGAAAGCATCACATGCAGTGCATTGTAATGTATAGACCAAGTAGGAATGAAAATAGGAAGAAAAATCAGCAGAAAATTGATCGCAACACAGAATTTCAGGTTAAAGCACGAATAGGAACAATACTACTACAGAAAGAAAAAAAAAGAAAAAGAACAATTTTAATATGAAAAGACATCTTACCCAGCAGGCAAGCCGTTTAGCAGCCTCATCACAGTAGGTGCTACCAAATATATTAAATAACTTCCTAGCACCCCCAGGGAATAATCGGTGGTAATTTGGCATAACAACCACTTCTTCCAACTGCTGCAGTATGCTAGGCTCACTGGGTGCACAATGCTGACCAGATACATCATTTACCAGTACATTTTTGCAAACTGAGAGACTAGATAGGAGCATGGAGCTGTTCTGGCATGTGTATCCGGCATAGTCAGAACAACGGAATTCACAAACTCCATTATCACAAACCCCACCATGAAGGCTGCATTGCTCATCACACACAGCTGCATGTGGTATGAAGGACAATCAAAAACCAATTCATGTTTCTGCAAGAACAAAATAAACGTCTTTCCTACTTACAAAATTATTTAACAAGATTGACTCGATCCTTTATTTTTTTTATGATTTCTCAGGGTATCCTCCCAGTACCCTTGGGGTGTGTCATGTGAGTGAGCCTAATCCATTCAGGCATGGATCAATACAGTTCAGCCCTCCCCAAAACTACAAGTGGTGTCTCTAGGACACCAGCCTATGTAACCCATTGGTGGTTGACTTTTCTTTTGGAATAGGCAAATGCTTACTTAATCTGTTCTAAACGAATGTCATTGTGAACAAACAAAATGAAAGGAAAATACATAAACTCGAAAGCCTCAATCACATGAAAGTGATTGAGCTTAATTATCCTAAAGGAACCCCAGCACTCAAACGTATTATCAAGTACTCCAACACTCATACTGGGTTACATTTTCAGAGCTCAGCTCACCCCACATATCCTATTACTTTAGATGCAATTAGCATTTGCAGTATGAGAAATAAACTTGTCCTATTTTAACAAGGCAAGGACTTTATACTTGAAAAATAAGTAAGAAATTATAATTGTTACCCATCCCATCCCCAACCCACAAGATACAATGAAACAAGCACAAAAGAAAAAGAAAAAAAGGTCAAATCCCGGAAATGAGGACGTCTTATACAAAGAAATAATGTTGCAGAAAATATCTAGAATCTAGTCTTAAAAATTGGTGCGTACCAGTGGAACAGTCGATGCCGGTGTAGCCAGTTTTACATTCACAGATCCCATTGGAAAGGCACATGCCATTACCATTGCAATTGACGGGGCAAGAACCTAGAAGTAGTCAAGGGAAGGCATTTTTAGAAAAGTAAAGAGTGAGTACTGCATTGCTGAAGGTAACTTCCAGCAGAAGCACAGTGAATACGTAAGTTATAGCATAAAGGAGGGAAATGAGAGCTCACGTCTACTGCAATCATGTCCATGAAATCCAAGAAAACAGCGGCATCTTCCATCAACACAATCTCCATTGAAATTACATGAATTGGGACATTGACCGGACACAGATACTGGGTCAGAGTTACAGAGCTCTGGATATGCAGGGCAGATTAATTCACCTATAAAAACAAAAACGAAGAGTCAATTGTCTCCATCAAATTATTGAGAATTGAACATTAACATACAAACAACTCAATAAATAAAAAAGCAGTATCATTAACCATTAAAGCCAGGGAACAGAATAGCTCCACCAGCATGAGGACACACTTTCCAGATACCATCCACAGCAACCTGCAGGAAAAACATGAAGCTTCACTTATTTTTTGGAATAAAGGAAAAGGAAGCGAAGGTTTAGCATACATTCGAAATACAAGCTTAAGAAAAAGGCAGTAGTAATTGCAGTCGCTCAAATCTAAATGAAGGAATTTTCCTACTCAAACATGGTTGCTCAATTACATATATGATTATTTCCTCATACAAAAAAAAAAAGTCTAGCAATAACATCAATGAAAGAAGTGGGAACAATAGTCATGGCAGGCTTACCATATCAAAATCACAAGAAAAATTCTAAAATTTTTCATATAAAAAAAATCAAGAAACTTCTTTTTAAAAAAAAATACTTTACTTCCTGGAATTAATGGAATGTACATATGTTGCATTAAATAGAGCGAGTAAACATCATATTAATTCCACGGAGTAGGGTTGATGTGATGGGTGTATACTGCACACAGATTAAAGATAGCGCAATCTCATGAAATTCTCGATATCATAGCTCAGAGAATCAGACATTACAAGAGTTCCAGATGAATATCTAATTATATATAGCACTATAAATTAGGGGAACATTTCGCTAGTTTTTATTGACACTCCAAACCATACCTCTAAAGAACTGTTTATACATCTGTGCTGATAACAACCATTGCCCTGGGTCATAGAACCTCGTACAAATCCTGTGCGCACCAATGATGAGGCCATACACCTGCATCCAAAAGAAATAACAGTTGGAAACTTCACACCTGCATGTTGTCAATAAAGCAAATGTAAAGCAGTCTGCAGCACAATTTGCGGTCGTAAATCTAACCTAGAGTTACTTCCTCTGACTTCACCAAGCATTCTATCAGGTGCTCGCGCACTATTAGTGTCTGTACATGATCCATCAGAGTACGCAACAAAATAGGTGCAATAATCAGCTAATGAGGATTGTCCACCTGCATCAACGAGTGGAGGTTAAATCCAGCCAAAACACAATTTCGTGTGAACAATGAGTAGTGACAAGAGGGCGGTAACAATGACTAGTGACAAGAAAAATCAAGATATATAATAGGACAACAAAACCAGCAGCTACACATCAATCAGAAGGCAGTAACGTGGAAGTAATGTCTTGACAAAACATTCTGACATGAGATAACATAACAGAGAAAAGGCATGAATTAGCATTGATTTGTTAGAAATGAAGACATGATTGTATATACCTTTATTAGCTTGTGGAAAATATTGTGCCCACTGAGGTAGGTCTCCACTATATGTTAGGATTGGGCAGTATCCCTCTGCCTCTCTGTTATATGTACAGCCAGAATATTGTGTTGTGTTGCAATGATAAGCTCCCTTCCAGAGATTGCAAGGGGAGGTAACAAATTCAGTACCTTGGTTGCGACCCCAATCAAGACGGTCTGCCATGCTATAATTGGCTTTGTACCATCCACTGTCTTCTAAGAGAGCCAACGTCATTTTTGAAACTACAGATCTTGTATCCACGGAACCGGTCATAATCTCATTCATCAGAAGCCTTTTCTCCCAGTGAGACCCTGAAGTCATTTACAAAACTCTGATCAACCATATTGAGTGTTGCTTAGGTACAATAGCTGCCATAGTTTGACAAGAAGGAAAAAAAAAGAATAAGCAAGTAAAGAACATAATGAATGACAAACCTGATGTGCCGCGTCCTCCCCCATCTTCCAGTTCTAAACCAGTAAAATTTCCAGAGTATGCCTGTCCAGCAAGTCACTTATTAGTCATTTGTTGAATCTTTTGAAGGGCACCTTAAGTATGAAAACAGTAAACATGCCATTGAAAGTATATGACATGCATATGTTTGCAAGCAAATACCGCATAATGATATCGTGAATGCATGACAACACGAGGAAGCACCACTCGATTGACCATCCGTCCAAGCTTTTCATCCATTACTTGTTCTGTAACCTTCAGTTCCAACAAGTAATGATAATATTATAAAACGCGTCATTAAAATGTGTAACACAATTCTTAATATATGTATTGGAACGAACAAAATGTATTTTTCTAAAAAGTAATAAGAATGGACACAAATGTACCGCTTAAATAAGTACCTATGAAATTTCTGTATAGTTCGTTCATCATTTTTCCCCCCAATAAAAGATTTTATAATCCCTAGATATACATTTTAAAGACAAATCAAAGAAATTGTCTAGAAACACCATTCCCCAGAACAATTAAATGTTTGTCTGCAGTCTGCACAAATACAATATGAAATTTTACTCAAATTTCATGTATGTCACACTTCATTTCTCATTTCTAAGAAAGTGACCAATAATTATTATTATTATCGTCATAATAAGAATATGAGCAAAAATATTCCATTCAGGAATTTATATGAAAAAATAAATTAAAATATATCTCACAGCATATACCTGATCACGCCGTCTTTTCCTTTCATCTCTAAAATGAGCAAAGGCATGTGGGTCAAAACCAAGAACATGCATAACCTGAAAAGGGTCAAACATGAAGATAAGTCCTACAAATTACCTCCCCTGCTCAACCTCATTTTTATAACCAAAAAATATAACAAACCTCATGTATTAGAGTAGCTGAAAGCAAAGTCTCTGCCTCAGCAGTCAAATGGCGAGGAGCAACATTCACATGTCCTGCAAAATAATAATACCTACAGTTCTGAGCATCCCAAATGCGAAATGAAAGCCGATCACCTCTACAAACATATGTTTCTAGAATATACCAGCTATAGCACGGCCCCATTGATCCCGTTCACATGCCACTGCCCAAGCAAGTGTATTTCCAGTTGTAGGTCTTGTAGTTACCAAAAGAACTAAGTCGGCATCAGGGACACCTTCTGGTGAAGATGAACAAGCAAGTTATTTCTTTCATTAATTAGAATAAAACTTACATTTATGTCTTGCACCAACAACGACAACAAATGCAAATGCAACAAATAAAATGTACCCTCGATATATCCACGAGGAAGCTGCACGCCTCCATCTTGTCCACATGCAGAATATCCACTTAACCGCAAGTTCCCCTTGACAGGCTCAACAGCCAATGCTCTCCTAAACCAGTCCGCTGTCTGACCTAATGCCTGCAGTAAGTCATCACGGTTAATTGTGTCGATACAAAATCTATGTGAATGATTATATTATTATAGTTCTAACAACACAGCCCCGCCCACTGCCCAATGAATGTAATAGGCTGTTGTAACTGACACAGCACCCAATAATTCTCCCATGGGAAAAGATTATCAGCCTAGTAAATTAAAGGCTTAATTGCAGTTTTAGCCCCCTAACTTTCCCAAAGTTGCGATTTTGGCCCCCTAAGAAAAAAAACTACAAAACAGCCCCCTAAGTTTGGCAACTGTAGCAATTTTGGCCCCCAATGCTGATATTGACTCGGTCTACGCTGACGTGGCACCCTAAGTGAGGTGCCACGTGTTATTTTTTTAATTTTTTTTTTGCCTTGGGGGGCCAAAACTGCTACAGTTGCAAAACTTAGGGGGCTGTTTTGTAGTTTTTTTTCTTAGGGGGCCAAAACCGCAACTTTGGGAAAGTTAGGGGGCTAAAACTGCAATTAAGCCTAAATTAAAACAAATTAAAAGGAGAAAACACTTCACCTTACGAAGGCGACGCTTTTTGTCTTCACCTGAGATATCTTCAGAAGTGCAGTTGTACCAACAATCGCCAACAATTGGAGGGTTACCGTGAGGATTGCAAAAAGGGGAACCAGGAAGAGAAGTTGTGGGAGGCTCTCCAAGCTGCTCATAAAAATAAAATAAAAATATTTAGTTTTTTTAGTAAAATAATTGAGATATTTCCATATGTTATGGCTAGAAATATAATTCAAAATATTCTCCTATTCATTTATGTTAAACACTCACTTTAACAACAGCACCGACTTTTCGACAATCTCTGTCAGGGGAGTGGCCAACAGCATCATAATTTAGATATATCCTAATAGGTTCCTTCACATCATTCTGAGACTCTGATGATGTTGACACTTCAAGAATTGTCCTACCTTTATTTTGAAGGGGCTTCAGACGACCAGGCTTGTAAACCTGTGGGGTAACCGAATAAACCTTGCGACCAGGTCGCTTTCTCTGTTCAAGAATCTGGTCGTGTATGCAAGAGTGTGAGACAATGTTGTTTGTATTCCTTTCCAAACCTCCCCATTGAAGTTGGTCGTCATGGGGCTTTGCATTGTGGGCTTCCACCGATGCCAATGTCAATATGATCTGCACAATGAAGCAGAATTTAGTTAGTATATACCCAACTTGAGTAACGATAGTGTCTTCATTCACATTCACACACACACACACACACACATATATATATAATGTATTCGCTTCAAAAGACCTTAAGAAACAACGATGTTCTACACCCCAAAAAAAAGGAACAAAAACAGGAAGGAACATGTAAATCAAATCAAACACCACTATTAAAACACTTAACTTTATAAGATATGAAATGAGAAACATGAGAACCTATACCTATCTTTCCAATAAGGTATCAAGTATTTTTTCCCCCCTTTTTCGGGTCCTACCAAATTTACCTAAATACTAGCTCATCGGAGTACCACCACTATCTAGAGCCAAATCTATAAGCCAATTTTCAAAATTTACCATTTACATTTGAAGGTAACCGCCGAAGAAGCTAAGTCGAACAGCATCCACTTAAGTTTTCAGGTAGAAACATATATACTTACATGGAGTAAACAAATGAAAACAATACTAAATCAACCATTGCTCTCAGAAGAAAACCCTAACCTTAAAAATTCTGTTTCAAGAGAAATATATAAAAAATAGTTAATCCATATAAAATTCAATTATTCCCCTCAAGAAAATAAATAAACTTCAATTATTTACCAGCTTGATAATCTTCTTACCATATCCAGTGATGAATTAGAAACAAAAATCAAAGTTGAACATAATTATTCATTAACGACTAAACCCTAATTAACAGAGTAAAATTAAACTGAAAATAAAAAACTAAACATGCAGGAAAGTGATGAAGAAGCATAATTTAACCTCAAAAACGACTAGAATGAATCTAATCTTCCAATTGGAACATGAAGTTCTCCGAATAATTAGCTCCATGAAAAGATGAAAAGTAAAAGACCGACGGAGTCAATTCCATCAAATCGCCGGTGAATTTCCGATCAGGTTTAGAACGCAGGAAAATATCCGTCTGGGATACATATTGAGAAGAAAACGAAACGGAAAAAGAAGAAATCCTCTGTGGTTATGAATTGAAACGGATTAATAAATAAATAAACAATGGTAAGAAAATGAGATTCAAGATGAAAAACGAAGAAGAGTTTGAGGGAAAGAGAGATTGAGAAAGGTGTAATGTAGAATTAGAATGATTGAGAGAGAAGTATTAGAAGTAAAAGAAGAAATAGTTGTTGGAGTTTGTGATCTGTGAAATGGGAGAAACAGTGACAGTGAACGGAAGAAGAAGAAGAAGAAGAAAGAGAGGCAAATAAAATATAGCTATAGATTGGGTGTGTATGGAGTGGGTGGAGAACAAATTTATTATTTTAACTATTTTTCTGATTTTAAATAGATTTTAAAAGTTGGTAATTTCATTATTTCATTAACAATTTTGGGTTGTTATTGTTGCCTTACCTATTTCATCATTATTACTTTTCTGGTACTGTCTTTTTCATTCAAATTATATTATTTAATCATCAACTTGAGTATGGTTATGGATGATTGATGGATATGTCGTTTGGTACTGATAATCACACACTACATTAATTCCTTTTTCGGTGCTTTTCCTATTAAGCTTATTAATCTCATCTTATTTTGTATATTTTTATCATTTAAATTTATTTTTTTGTTTTTATTTTGAAAAAAAATCTAATAAATCTTTACGTTTATAATTCATATAAAATAATAACTACAATAGTTAAAAAATGACATAATTTTTAATTGGTCATTATATATTTTTAATTTAAATTAATGTTACGTTTTTGCATTTTATATAATATCTATAGTTTATTATATTTCAAATTATTATCATGATTTCAAAATTCTAAAAGTTATATAAAATAACAAAATATGCATTGTAAAAATAAAACCTAAAATAGAAAATTTAAACGCTAAAAAAAATCAAATTTTTAAAAAATATGCATCGTCACGTAACTCAATAATAGAAAATACTTGAATGTCATTGAATTTATGTTATTTTAGTGTATTTTGATGAAGGAAAATGACATATGAATAACTAAAATAAATTTTTTTGATAAAATTAAATGTTTGGTTAGGAGAGATTTTTTTTTTAAGGATTGGTTAGGAGATATAAAGACAAAGTTATCAATATCATAAAAACTTAAAATCATCTAGGCGGAACTACTTGGAGACTATTATCTAATAAAATATAATATTGATACAACTATTTTGGAACAACTCGCGGGATGACGCTCTTTCTAATATTTTCATTGCGTTCTTATTTCTCTTTGTCTTTATTTATTATTTGTGTTTAATAAGAGGAGAAAAAAAATATTGTTTAGAAATACTTTTTTTACTCTATTCAATATGACACTTTTTTTTGTACAATTCAATATGAAACTAGAGCAGAAATTAGAGAAAATTGTTGAAATTTTAAAAATTTGAGCATTATAATTTTAAGTAAATGTTTAGAAATCTGGTCACATATTCTTATTTTAGTTAAACATGTTTTTCATCTAACAAAATTATCAAGTCTTATTTTTCTCCTCACAAATGGTCTTGTTGTAGGTCAATATATTGTTTCAACTTTTAAAATTTTGGATGAAATTTTGCAATAGTTTTATAAACATTATAGAAAGTTCTTCCGCAAAATTTTAAAAAAGTCAAAAATAAAAGTAACAAAAATTTGAACCTAACAATCAAATTTCAAACTCTTATTTTGTTGAGAAACTTTTTAAGATATTTTTAATAGGTTTGCGAAAAATTATTCAAATATATCATATTTTTTTATGAGTTGTGATATTTTGACAATCAAAGTTGTCATACAACCGAATAAATGTACCATTTCACATACTTTTTTTAGTTTTTTAATAATATTTCCATGGCCTCGGTTTGCGTGCTAAGCCTTGACTCCATTGTTTAGAGATACGATTTTTGGTTGTCAAAATATCATAACTCTTTTTTTTTTTTTTTTTTTTTAAAAAACAATTTT
>Ga0228710_1004002_pt1 | contig 23308 bp, 19 predicted proteins | sample MedpolnodulmetaG_FD_177995 | JGI IMG/M metagenome (GOLD analysis project Ga0228710, IMG submission 177995) | Root nodule microbial communities from Medicago polymorpha collected in Santa Monica, California, United States - pink nodules | ecosystem: Host-associated > Plants > Roots > Nodule...
GAAATCCACGAAGGCGCGCACGCGCGCCGAGACCATGCGGCCTTCCGCATGCACGATATGGATCGGCACCGGCTCACGCTCGTAGTCCGCAAGCGCGACCTTGAGCCGGCCTGCCCTTATATCGGCTGCCACCTGGTAGGACTGAAACCGCGACAATCCCCAACCCGCAACTGCGGCGGATAGGACCGCATCATTGGTGTTGCAGATGAGTCGGGGGCTGATCGGAATGCGGATGCTGCTGTCGCGACCGAAGAGCCATTCCGAATGGCCGAAAAGGCCCTCGCGCCCGATGATGCGATGACCGGCAAGCTCGTGAGGGCTACCGGGTTCGCCGAAGCGGGCGAAATAGTCCGGCGAGCCGCAAAGGACCTGGCGAACCGAACCGATGCGACGGGCGACGAGGCCGGAGGCGGGGAGTGAGGCGATCCGGATTGCCACGTCAAGACCCTCGTCCACCAGATTGGTCACGCGGTCGACGAAGACGGTCTTCACCTGCATCGCCGGATACCCGTCGAGAAAATCAAGTATGACGGGGAGCACGTGAATGCGGCCGAAGAGCACGGGCGCCGTTATCGTCAGCAGTCCGGCCGGCGCCGTGAAGCTGCCCGCAGCATTCGCTTCCGCCTCGGCGATTTCAGCGAGAATACGCCGGCAATCAGCCAGATAGCCTTCTCCCGCCGCGGTCATCTTCAGTGAACGGGTGGTGCGGATCAGCAGCCGCGTCCCGATCAGACCCTCAAGCTGGACCACCGCCCGCGTCACGGATGGCGGGCTCATATGCAGCACTTTCGCCGCCGGCGCGAAACCGCCGCTTTCAACCACCTGCACGAAAATCCGCATCGCCTGCCAGCGGTCCATGCGCTCATCTCCGCAGGATTATTTCACCTGGTGAAACGGTCTAATGCATACTACGGAGCTTATCAACTATACGATTAACAATCATCCTGCAGTTCGCTCATTCATTCAGGAGATCCAGATGAAGCTCTATCATCACCCACTTTCCGGCCATGCGCACCGCGTCCGGCTGTTCCTCTCGCTTCTGGGGATCGAGCACGAACTCGTGCTCGTCGATCTCGCCAGCAAAGAACACAAGCAGGAGCCTTTTCTGAAGCTCAATCCCTTCGGTCAGCTGCCGGTGCTTGACGATGGCGGAACGATCGTCCCGGATTCCAACGCCATTCTCGTTTATCTCGCCAAAAAGGCGGGCCGCGCGGACTGGCTGCCGGAGGACGCACGAGGGGCAGCCGCGGTTCAGCGATGGCTTTCGGTGGCTGCCGGCCAGATCGCCCACGGTCCGGCCCAGGCGCGTCTGATCACCCTTTTCAAGGCTCCTTACCGGCAGGAAGAGGTCATCCCCCGTTCGCATGCGATCCTGGCGCTGATCGAGTCGGAGCTCGGCGGCAGAAGCTGGATTGCCGCCGAGCGGCCGACGATCGCCGATGTCGCGCTCTACAGCTATGTGGCGCGCGCACCGGAAGGGGATGTGGACCTTCAGCCCTATCCGGAAATCCGCTCCTGGCTCGCCCGCATCGAGGCATTGCCGGGCTTCGTCGAGTTCCAGAAGACCCCGGCAGGTCTCGCGGCTTAGAGCTCTTCCGCTTTCCTCCGCATCGCGGGTACCCATTTGATGCGGCGCGATCGGGTGGAGACCGCGGCCCTCTCTCCAGTTGTCATTCTCGGGCTTGACCGAGAGTGACATTCGAAGCGGGCGCGCGGCTTTGCGGTTCGGACATGCTGAGCAAGGCACCGCCAGATATCACCCCAAGGAGACACCGACATGGAGGCAATCATCCTCGCACCATCACCCTGGCACGGTGGCGAAGTCGCCCTGCAGAAGCGGTTGGGTGTGGACGCGCGCATGGAAGAGGTCGGGCGGCGCGTTCTGCGCGACCACCTGGTCGAGCAGCACCGGGAATTCTACCCGCTTCTGCCGATGGTCGTGCTGGGCTCGGTGGACGGCAACGGCGATGCCTGGGCGACGCTCAGGGCGGGGGAACCCGGTTTCCTCCACGCGCCGGACGCAAAAAGGCTGGTGGTCGAGCTTCCGCGGGAGCCGGCGGACCCGGCCGATGCCGGGATGGAGGACGGCGCCCCCCTCGCTCTCCTCGGCATCGATCTCGGCACACGCCGCCGCAATCGGCTGAACGGCAAGCTGCGCCGGCACAGCCGCGGCTTCGACCTTGGCGTGGAACAGAGCTTCGGCAACTGTCCGAAATACATCCAGCTCCGGCAGGTCCATTTCGTGCGCGACCCGTCCGAGCCAGCTGCGCTGCCGCCCGTTTCCAGCTTCGAACTCGATGAGGCCGCGCTTGCCCTGGTGGAAAATGCAGACACATTCTTTGTCGCAACCTATGCCGAACTCGGCGGCGGCCGGCAGCTCGACGTCTCCCATCGGGGGGGCCCAGCCGGATTCGTGCATGTCGGCGACGACGGCTGGCTGGCAATCCCGGACTTCGCAGGCAACAACTTCTTCAACACGCTCGGCAACATCGCGGTCAATCCGCGCGCCGGACTCACTTTCCCGGATTTTGCAACTGGTGGCCTTCTGCAGATGACCGGCGAGGCAGAGCTTGTTTCCGGTCCGCCTCGGGGCGTGCCTCTCGATGGGGCTCAACGCTACTGGCGCTTCCGTCCGCGCCGCATTGTCTGGCGCGCCGAAGCGCTGGCGATCCGCTACGATCCAGTCAGAGCGGGATGAGGAAGGTGCCGGCATCCCGCGTCGCAACGATTGGAACGGTCGTGATTTCATACCGATCCGATCAGGCCCCGCCTGCCGCTACCGCCAGCTCCCCATCGTCAATCACCAGCTCAGGATAACTGCAGTGATGACGGAGTAATTTTCGCGTGCAGCGGAACCAACCTTCCGCGTCAAGGTTTCGTGCCCATCCGCCCTCGACCAAGGAGTGCTGCCATGGCCAAGAAACCGTCTGCGCCGAACAATACGAAACCGGCCACCATTCATGACCAAAAAGCGACACGCGGCAATGGTGGGGAGCTTCACCAGATCGCCGAAGGTGACACGCCCGTTCTGACGACGGCGCAGGGCGGCCCTGTCGCCGACGATCAGAACAGCCTGCGAGCCGGCAAACGTGGCCCCACGCTCATCGAGGATTTTCATTTTCGCGAGAAGATCTTCCACTTCGACCATGAACGAATCCCCGAGCGCGTCGTGCATGCTCGCGGTTATGGCGTTCACGGCTTTTTCGAGACCTACGAGTCGCTTGCCGCCTACACCCGGGCGGACCTGTTCCAGCGCCCGGGCGAGCGAACCCCCGCCTTCGTGCGGTTCTCTACGGTCGCCGGAAGCAAGGGCTCCTTCGATCTCGCCCGCGACGTGCGTGGCTTCGCGGTCAAGATCTACACCAAGGAGGGCAATTGGGACCTGGTCGGCAACAATATTCCGGTCTTCTTCATTCAGGATGCGATCAAGTTTCCCGACGTGATACATTCGGTGAAACCCGAGCCGGACCGGGAGTTTCCGCAGGCGCAGTCCGCCCATGATAATTTCTGGGACTTCATCAGCCTGACGCCGGAAAGCATGCACATGATCATGTGGGTCATGTCCGACCGGGCGATTCCGCGATCCTTCCGGTTCATGGAAGGGTTCGGCGTGCACACCTTCCGCTTCGTCAACGCCAAGGACGAGTCCACCTTCGTCAAGTTCCACTGGAAGCCGAAGCTCGGGCTGCAGTCCGTGGTCTGGAACGAGGCCGTGAAGATCAACGGCGCCGATCCGGACTTCCACCGGCGCGATATGTGGCAAGCCGTCCAGTCCGGCAACTTTCCGGAATGGGACCTGCATGTGCAGCTCTTCGATCAGGACTTCGCCGACAAGTTCGATTTCGACATCCTCGATCCAACCAAGATCATCCCCGAGGAGGTGCTGCCGACGAAGCCTGTCGGCCGGCTGGTGCTCGATCGCATGCCGGAGAATTTCTTCGCCGAAACCGAGCAGGTCGCCTTCATGACGCAGAACGTCCCGCCCGGCATCGACTTCAGCGACGATCCATTGCTGCAGGGACGCAACTTCTCCTATCTGGACACCCAGCTGAAGCGGCTCGGCAGCCCGAATTTCACCCACCTTCCGATCAACGCGCCTAAATGTCCCTTCCATAACTTTCAGCAGGACGGCCACATGGCCATGCGCAACCCGGTCGGGCGCGCGAACTACCAGCCCAATTCCTGGGGCGAGGGTCCGCGCGAGTCGCCTATCAAAGGCTTCCGCCACTTTGCTTCGGAGGAGCAGGGACCGAAGCTCCGCATCCGCGCTGAAAGCTTCGCCGACCATTACAGTCAGGCAAGGCAGTTTTTCATCAGCCAGACGCCACCCGAGCAGCGGCACATCGCCGACGCGCTGACCTTCGAACTGAGCAAGGTCGAGACGCCGGTGATCCGGGAGCGGATGGTCGCGCATCTCCTCAACATCGACGAGACGCTGGGAAAAAAAGTCGGCCACGCGCTCGGCATGGAGAGGATGCCGAAACCCGCCGACGCGGCCGTTGCCACCCGCCAGGACCTCGATCCGTCGCCGGCGCTCAGCATCATCCAGCGCGGGCCCAAGCGTTTCGAAGGACGCAAGCTCGGAATATTGGCGACCGACGGGGCGGATGCCGCCCTTCTCAACGCCTTGCTGCAGGCGGTCGATAAGGAGAAGGCGGTTTTCGAACTGATCGCACCAAAAGTCGGCGGCTTCACCGCCTCAGACGGCAAACGGATAGCGGCCCACCAGATGCTCGACGGCGGCCCGTCGGTGCTCTACGACGCCGTGGTCCTGCTTGCCTCCGCAGAGGCCGTCGCGGAGCTGATCGACGTCGCCACCGCGCGCGATTTCGTAGCCGACGCCTTCGCCCATTGCAAATATATCGGCTATGTCGGCGCCGCGGTTCCCCTTCTCGAGAGGGCCGGCATAGCGGGATTGCTCGATGAGGGAACGATCGAACTCACCGACGCCGGGAGTGCAGCCGCTTTCCTAAAGGAACTTGGCAAGCTGCGCGTCTGGGGACGAGAGCCCTCGGTTAAGCTGAAATAGGCCGATTGCTGCGTCGGAGTGCATGATGGCGTCGCCCGCAGATGGAAAGCCGACGAAGAAGGCCGCTCTGTCCAAGGCGGCAGAGAAGACGGGCGGCTTTCCCCTGCCCGTCGGCACGGCCCCGATGGAAGCCCGCTCCGCGGCCGAACTGCCGGGCGGCGGTCCATGGCAATACGAGCCGAAGTGGGACGGCTTTCGCTGTCTCGCGTTCAAATCCGGCAGCGACGTCGACATCAGGGCGAAATCCGGCAAGCCGCTCGGGCGCTTCTTCCCGGAGATTCTCGATCTGCTGCATCGGTTGGGGCCGAAGACGTTCGTTCTCGATGGCGAGTTGGTGATTGCGATCGAGGGGCGCCTCTCCTTCGACGCCCTGCAGATGCGCCTGCATCCGGCGGCGAGCCGGGTTGAGAAGTTGTCCCTTGAAACGCCGGCCAAACTGATTCTCTTCGACATGCTGGCCGACACCGACGGAGCGGTGCTGACCGGGAAGCCTCTGAGGGAACGGCGCGCTCGCCTCGAAGCCTTCGTCGAGGAGAACGCCCTGTCGAACATGGTCGAGCTCTCGCCTTCGACGCTGGACCGCCGGGAAGCAGGGCGTTGGCTGACCTCGTGGGAGGCCGGCGCCACCGATGGTGTCGTCGCAAAGCGACTGGACGGCGCTTACGAATGCGGCGAGCGGGCAATGGTGAAGGTCAAACGCCTGAGGACGGCGGATTGCGTTGTCGGCGGCTATCGCTACGAGAGCAACGGTCCGCTCGTCGGTTCGCTCCTGCTTGGTCTCTATGACGCCGAGGGGCTGCTGAACCATGTGGGCTTTACAGCGACCATTTCGGACAAGGAACGGAATGCACTGACGCGTCAGCTCGAGGCTTTGCGGGAGCCGCCCGGCTTCACCGGTAAAGCGCCGGGTGGCCCCAGCCGCTGGAGCAGCGAGCGCAGCGGCCAATGGGAGCCGGTCCGACCGGAACTGGTCGTCGAGGTCCGGTTCGACCATGTCGGCAATCGGCGCTTTCGCCACGGCACGAAACTCATGCGTTGGCGTCCGGACAAGGACCCGCGTCAATGTACGTTCGAGCAGATCGCGCCGCCTTGAAAGAGCGGCGTTGAAAACCAGAGCCCGGCAGCCATGTGCAATGACCTCCTCATCATTTTGGGAGTTGCCTCCGCGGCGGCCGTCGCATCGCCGCTCGGGGGCATGGCCGCCATGGCGCTGAGGCCGTCGAGCCTCGTGCTCTCCGTCGCCGTCGGCTTTGCGGCCGGCGTTCTCATGGGCACTTTCGCCTTCGAAATGATGCCCACCTCCGTAAAGCTTGCCGGTCTTGCGCTTGCGGTCGCCGGATTTCTGCTGGGCCTCGCGCTGGTCTACATTCTCGATCTCTACGTCAATCGCTGGAAAATGGCCGGTCCGGAAGCAGACCAGAAAGAGGCGGTCGACCGTCTGCACCGGCGACGCAGGCCGCGCGGCAGCAATGTCGCGGTGCTCGCCGGCGCAACGAGCGCGGAAGAACTGATCGAAGGCATGACGATCGGCGTTGGCGCGACATTCGAGCCCAATGTTGCACTGATCGTCGGTCTCGCCATCTGTATTGACAATCTCAGCGAAGGCATGAGCATCGGCGAATTGACGCTCGATGAGGAACCGAAGAGCGCGAAGCGCCGGATACTCGGATGGACCTCCCTTATCGGCCTCTCCCTTTTCCTTTCCGCCATGGCAGGGTGGTTCCTGTTGAAAGGGCTGGCGCAGCCGGTCACCGGTTTTCTGTTCGCGATGGGAGCAGGCGGGATGTTCTATCTGACGATTACCGATCTCGTACCCGAGGCGGAATCGCACCAGTTCCAGCAATCCTCGGCGATTGCCAACGCCGCCGGCTTCCTGCTCGTCATGGTCCTTGCCGAGATGAGCTGACCGAACCGCGTCCTGAACACTGCCCGCCCGTTCAGACGATCGCCCTGTCCCATCCGCCGTAGTGCTCTTCGCTGCGCGTTCCGCGCGGCAGGCTGAGTGCGATCAACGCCAGGCCCATCGCGACGTCGGCCAAGGTGCCGATCGCGCTGCCGCCATCGAGCAGCAACGGCGATGCGGCCACCCAGGCGCCGAGCACCACGTTAAGGAACCGCACCGGACGAACGACCTCGGCCATGGCGGTGACAGCCACCAGAATGACGACACAGCCGAGAACATGGTCGCTGTGATAGAGCGGCGCGGAAGTGCCGAAAAACACCGGGGTGATCATCAGGGCTGCCCCCAGCAAAACGCTCGCGACAAGCGTCCACGGAAAGTTGACGCCGCCGGTGACGAACTCCTTCAGCAGCTCGGATGCCGGACGGTTGAGGTCTGGTGACGGGGTCTGGTCTTCCGAAAGCGCCGGACCGCCCTTCCAGAAGGTCCGCCAAAAGGGTTCGCCGGCTTTGGTCGCCCGCCACAGATATTGCGTCGTGGCAAGCACCTCGTCGATCGAATAGGGGATCAGCACGACGGTGACGGCCGCCTGAATGATACAGAGCGTGCACAGCGCGCCGATGAGCGGCGGCTGGATGATGATAAAGGAAACGCTGACGGCACCGAGCGGTACGACCAGCAGGCCGAACAGGAGCACCATCCAGGGCATGGTGCGCCAGCGGCGGCTGTCCCCTATTGCGCCGGCGAGAACATCCAGCGCATAGGCAAAGGCGCCGAGCCCCGCATCGGCGATCGGGAAGCCCTTGGACACCCAGGACGTCACGACTGCCTCGCTGCCATTGCGCACCGGCGCATCGTCCGGCCCGAAGAACGGGTCCCAGAGTCCATCGACATGGCCCATCTGATAGGCGGCGAGATAGCGCGAGACGAACAGGCCGACAAAGGCGAGCGCGACGATCGGCATGCGCTGGGTGAAGGAGGAAGGTGAATAGCTCCAGCCCAGCGGCCGGTCGTCGTCGGCCGACAGCGCTCGCAGCCCGATACCCGGCGTCGGCGGGATCATCACCGCGAATGCGACGATCAGCATGCCGGCAAGCGTGTCGATGGCATAGGCCGCAGCACTCGTCGTCCAGAAGACAAGCGGCGCGAGCATGATCCAGACGCCGAGCGCGGCCGTGATCCATTGCAGGTAGGACCAGCGCCGGTACATTCCTGATAGCGCGAATACAGCGACGAGGAGGCCGGACAGGATCTCGCTGGTCGCAAGACGCGAATTGCGGATAACGGGTTCGGCGACCTCGTGTCCGAGGGCTGGCGGCACCGGCACGCTCACGGGATCGAAGAGGCCGAGCGTCATCGGCGAGGCGACAAGCCACAGGCCGAGCGCAACGTTTGCCAGCGGCGCCCAGAGCGTGCGCAGCCTGTGTTCATCGACGGCAGCTTGGACTTCAGCTTTGCCGCGCTCGAGCGGCTGCGCCAGCCTTTTCTCAGCCCGTTCGATCTCGGGTTCCGAAGCCGCCACCACGGAAGGCTCCAGCTTGTTCTTAGCGTACCAGTCGGTCGGGTCTTGCTTGAGCCGCCGTATCATCTCCGGCAATATCGCGCCGAGACTATGCATCGGTTGCCAGCCGAGCCTGCTGCGGGCGCGGGAGATGTCGATCTCGTAGTGATCGTCCGAGTTCTCGATCATCCAGGGCTTGATCTCGGAATCCTGGTCGAGCACCTCGGTCTGCATCCATGCGCCTGGCTTGGCCAGGCTCTTGGGCAGGGAGAGCGTGCGCCAGTCCTCGCCGTGAACCAGCCGGCCGATGCGCTTTTGCAATTCGCCGTAGGAGAACGTTTCTTCCTCGCCGATAAGGAACACGCAATCATCCGGCAATTCGTCGCGGCGGTCGACCGCGCGCACGAAAGCCTCGACCAGATCGTCCTTGTGCAGATACGGCTGGCCTGCCTCGAGATCGCCGCTGAACAGATAGGCGGTCGGGAGGCGCTCGAAAATGCGGGCGATCTGCTGGGCAATGAAGGCGGCGCGGCAGTCCTCGTCATAGACCCCGGCGAGACGGAGGATCACTGTCCTGATCGCCCCGCGCTCCTTCGCGATTACCGCCTCGGTCTCCGCCTTCGACTTCGGATAGGCCCAGGCGGGGTCGAGCGGCGAATTCTCATCGATCCGCGTGCCCTTGGCGGGGCTCGGCGCCTGAACCAGCAACGTGCTCGCATAAATGAACTGCTCGGTGGGAAGGTCCTGCAGCGCCTTCAGCAGCCGGCGCGTTCCGTCGACATTGACGGCATCGTATTTCGGGTTGTCCTTGCCGGTCGTGTCATAATAGGCGGCGAGGTGAATGACGGAAGCGATGCGCCCGCCGCTGCGCTTGCGCGCCGTCTCGATCGCCTCCCTGACGCTCGTGTCGGAGGTGATGTCGAGTTTGATGGTCTCCTCGGTCTCGGACCCCCGCTTCGGAGCGGACAGGTCAAGCCCTATCACCCGATATCGATCCCTGAGACGGTGCGCGATCGCCTGGCCCAGGAACCCGCTCGATCCGGTGATGAGTATGGTCGGCTGATCTGCATCCTTCGCCATGCCGGAGCAAACCGCCTTCCGACGGGAAGGTTCCCCGTCGTGTCGTCACGGGTCACGGCTTCGCCGTGTTCAGGAGCAGAGTTTCTGATCCCGTGCTGCAGTGGCGCCCGAAGATAACACCAGATCGGCTCAACGCACCCTCAGTAGTCGCGGGAATCCCACTTGTCCGCGAGTGCCAGGCAATCCCTCCAAGGCAAGACCGCGCCTGTAGTCGAGATGCTGCGCAGCGATGCGGCCGCCGTTGCATGGGCGAGCCGCAGAGACTGTCCAACGCTCCAGCCTTCATGGATGCCGTAGAGCATCCCGGCGGCGAACGCGTCGCCGGCCCCGTTCGCGCCCTTGATCTCCTGCTTGGGGATGGCGACGGACGGCAGAACCACGCCTTCCCCCCAGCGGGTGACGGCGATGGCAAAGGCGGGGCAATGCACGGCAACCAGTTTCAGCGCGCCGCGCTCCAGCACGGCACGCGCTGCGCGCATGCAGGCCGCCTGGTCGGGCGCATCGCGCACGATTGTTTCAACTCCGGCGATCGCCCCGATCTCCAAGTCGTTGACGATCAGGAAATCGAGATGCGGCAGGCAGGGGGCGACAAGCCGCGCCATCAGAGCGCGGTCGACGCTCGCCAGCTCCAGGTTGGTTTCGAGGCCTGCGGCACGCGCCTTCTTGAGCACCACCACCCAGCCATTCGCCTCGTCATGCCAGGGAGCATCGAGAATGCGATGCACGCCCGGCAGGCCGAGATGCAGATACCGCATGCGCGTTGAAGAAAAGTCGAAATGATCCGGCGTCAGCAGTGCGCCGCTTCCCGCGTGAAAGATGTGGGTGCGCCGGTGGGAACTCAGCGAGACATAGGCGTCGCAGAACTGGGTGGCTGCGGCCGCCGTCACCATCATCTGACTCGTGTCAATGCCGGCGGCAGCTGCCGTCGCCCTCAGGTAGCGGCCATCGTCGTCATCGCCGACGAGGCCGATCGTCTCGACGGGAATCGCCGGGTCCAGATGCTTGATGTCGAGCGCCAGGTTGCAGCCCGATCCCCCGCCGTGGCGTTCTTCCTCGAAGAGTTCGGCAAGGCCGTCCTCGCCCGGCCAGTGGCTGACGGTGCGGTTATAGTCCGCGCACCAGGTTCCGCCCGTGAGAATCCCCCGCCGGCCGCCGCTCATCTGCTCTCTTCCGGTTTGAGCACGGCTTCCGTGACGACGTTGTCGGCGGCGAGATCGCGCAGCGGCGTGATGCCTTCCTTGGCAAGACCCGCATGATAGGCCTTCACCGCCTCTGAGGGCGAGACGGTGCCGGAGGCCACCTCGCGAAGCAACCGCACTATCGACAGCGGGTCCTCGGCAAGGTTGATCTTGCGCCCGAACAGCGCCACGCGCGCGCCGAAGCGTTCGGCCTGGTGGAGCAGTTCGAAGCAATCGCGCGTCGTGCCGGCGCCGCCGCCGAGCACGCCGACGATGACGCTCGGATCGTAGGAGGCGAGTTCCTCCATCGCCCTGGCGCCGTTGAACGCGATCTTCAGAAACTGCGGCCGGTCTTCCCTGGTGACGCCCGCAAGACAGCGCATCATCACGTCGTTGACATAATGGGGCAGCACTTCCGGGTCGATGCCGCAGGCGACGTTGGGATTGAAGACCTCAAGGAAATACTTGAACCCGTTACGCGCCGCATCCTCGCGGAAGGCGCGGAAGGCTTCGAGCGCCTCGTAGTCGCGGTCAAGATCGTTATTGAAGGTGATGGAATAGAGGCCGAGATCGGTGCCGGTGATCGGCGCGCCGGGCGCGGGATCGATGGACCCGGTCATAACGCGCGCGAGGGAGGCGGTGCGGAAGGGACGCGAGGCCTCCTTCACATAGGTCGCACCGCGGCATACCCAGATGTCCGTGGTATCATTGGCGCGGATAGCAGGCTTGACGGCACTGTCGCGATAGACGCCCATCTTGGTCAGCGCCTCCATATTGGAAGCGGAGGTGAGCATGATATCTACGATGTCCTGCTCGACGACGGCGCGGATATTTTCGAGAAATTCGGATCGGGTATAGTGGCGTGACCAGCTGCCGTCCTTCTCCCGCTTGGGACCGCAGGAGGTTATCGAGGGACCCATGTCGCCGTCCTTGGCGTCGGCGATGATGAAGTCGCTGCGGGTGTATTGGCCGGCGCGGATGCGCGCGAGCTTCCGGTCGAGGCGATACATGGTCTCACTCCTTTCGGGACAAGGGTCAGGCAGTCGCTGCGCCGGTCATGATGGCAACGACGTCGTTCATGGAATGGGTCTTTGGGGTGACGACGGCGGCACGCCGGCCCAGGCGCATGATGTGGATGCGGTCGGCGAGGTCGAAGACGTTGGGCATGTTGTGGCTGATCAGAACGACGGGCAGGCCGCGATCACGTATCGAGCGTATCAGCTGCAGCACCTGCCCTGTCTCCCGCACGCCAAGAGCCGCCGTCGGCTCGTCCATGATCACCAGCCTGCGGGCGAAAAGCGCGGCGCGAGCCACGGCCACGCCCTGCCTTTGCCCCCCCGAGAGCGATTCCACCGGATTGTCGATCGCCGGCAGGCGAAACTTGAGTTCTCCCATGGCCCGGCGGGCTTCCTCGCGCATGCCTTTTTTGTCGAGGCGGCGAAATAGGCTCCCGAGAAGGCCTGGTGCGCGCAGCTCCCGGCCGAGAAAGAGATTGGCGGCGATATCGAGCGCAGGCGCAACGGCGAGGTCCTGATAGACCGTCTCGATGCCGGCATGGCGTGCATCGAGAGGCCCCTTGAAGTGGACCGGCACTCCATCGAGCAGGATTTCACCGCTGGTCGGGCGCACGGCGCCGGTCAGGGTCTTGATGAGCGTCGACTTGCCGGCGCCGTTGTCGCCGACGACCGCAAGGATCTCGCCGGCCCTGAGTTCGAAGTCGACGCCGTCGAGCGCAGTGACGTGGCCGTAGGTCTTCACCACGTTGCGTGCTTCGAGAACCACGCGGGCCGAAGGCTCTTCGATGCGGGAACCTGCTGGCATCAACGCCTCCTGCGGGACAGCTGGTCGAGCGCGACGGCGATGATGACGAGGATGCCGGTTATGAGGTCCTGCCAGAGCGGGTCGATGCCAGCGAGCGTCAGGCCGTTGCGAAGAACGCCGACGATGAGCGCGCCGATCAATGTCCCTACGAGCCCGCCGCGGCCGCCGAAAAGACTGGTGCCACCGATCACCACCGCGGTGATCGAATCAAGATTGGCGCTCTGCATGGCATTCGGGTCGGCATTTGGAATCCGTCCGAGCGCGAGCCAGGCGGCAATGCCGTAGATGAGGCCGGCCAGCACATAAACCGAAAGCAGGTGGCGCCGCACCGGGATGCCGACCAGCCGGGCGGCCTCGACATTGTTGCCGATGGCATAGACGTGCCGGCCCCATTTCGTCTGGTTCAACAAATACCAGACGCTCGCATAGAGTATGAACATGATCAGCACGCCATAGGTGAGCACGAAGCCGCCCAGCTTCATCGTATTGCCCGTCCAGGCCAGGAAGGGATCACGCACCGGGAAGGCGCCCCCCTCGGAAATGAGCCGCAGCGCCGCGGTCAGGATGCCGAGAATGCCGAGCGTGACGATGAAGGGCGGTAGCCTGAGGCCGCTGACAAGACCGCCAGCGGCAAAGCCGGCGGCCGTGCAGATGAGCACGGCGATCCCCATGGAAAGAACCGGATCATAGCCAAGATTGGCCAGCTTGCCCGCGACGATCGTGCCCAGCACGCATATGGCGCCAACGGCAAGGTCGATCCCGGCGGTCAGGATCACCAGCGTCTGGCCGATCGCCAGAGCGCCTATGACGACCGTCTGCTGCAGGATGATCGACAGATTGTGGGTGGCGAGAAAGCGGGGATTGGTCAGCGCGAAGATCACGCAAAATCCGAAAAGCACCAGAAGCGGTCCCGCCGACGGGCTGCCCAGAATACGGGCTTTCAGGCTTCGCGGCGCCTCGGCTGGATATACGGTTGCTGTGTTCATGGACGTCCCGTGCGTCAGGGTCTTGTTCCGCATCCCTTCGACCGCGGGACCGCTGCGGCGCAGGCGCCGCGCGACCCCGCCGCGAGAGGCGGATCAGTCGCCCCAGCAGTTTTCAAGGCCCCAGGCGGTATCTTTCGAATCCAGCCCGTCGACCGGCTTGTCGGTGATGAGGACGGAACCGGTGTTGACGAAACCGCTGGGCTTCTTGCCGGTGGCCGCATATTCCACCACCGCGTCGATGCCCATGGTCGCCATCTTGTAGGGGAACTGCATGACCGTCGCGGCGATCCTGCCGTCCTTGACGTCGCGCACGCCGGCGCAGCCGCCGTCGATCGAGGTCAGCATCACCTCGCCTTCCTTGCCGAAGGCTTTCAGCGCCGCATAGGCGCCGGCGGCCGCCGGCTCGTTGATCGTATAGACGGCGTTGATCTCGCCGTTCTTGGAGAGCAGGTTCTCCATGCCGATCTGGCCCTTGTCCTGCGCGCCGTTGGTGATGGCGGCGCCTGCTATGGAAGGGTCGCCCTCGGCTATCCCGAAGCCCTTCAGGTAACCGTCGTGGCGGAACGTATCGACCGTGCCGCCGGGCGTGCCGTCCAGCATTGCGACGGCCGCCTTCGTGTCGCCCATCGCCTTGCGGGCAAGGCGCCCTGCTGCACGCCGGCCTCGAAATTGTCCGTGGCGAAGGTGGCGTCGACCGCATCGGCCGGATCGGTCGCCGTATCGAGCGCGATCACCAGCACGCCGGCATCACGGGCCTTCTTGATGATGTCGAGCATGCCGGAAGAATTGTTCGGCGTGACCAGGATGCCCTTGGCACCGGCGCTGATCAGGTCCTCGATGGCGGCGACCTGACCTTCGTTGTCGCCGTCGAACTTGCCGGCGCGGGCGATCAGCTTGACGCCCTTCTCCTTGGCGCGCGCTTCGGCCGCCTGGCGCATCTTGACGAAGAATGGATTGACCTCGGTTTTCGTGACGAGGCCGACGATTACCTCGCTGGCGGCAGCGGATCCCGCGCCCAAGGCAAGGCCGAGAACGAGCACGCCGGCGGCGATGCTGCCCCGCAGGACGGCTGAGCGCGCGGACGCGCGAATGTAGTGAAGTGGCATTAGATCCTCCCAAATCCAAAGACGCCGTGAACCCCTCCGGCTCTTTCGACGTGTATGACCTCTCCTCAAAGGCCACGGCGATTAACTCACCCATTTTAGATAAAGTCAACTCGATATCGCGATGTTATGTCTATCTTTATACAAAATGACGCGGACGAAAGGGCCTTCCAAGTGATGAAGCGGCGGGAGGGAGGCGCTGTTGGAAGGCAGTACCTTTCATCCCGGGCGATGCGGCAACAAGGGGGACGACTTATGTATAGTCTATCCCATAAGTTATACCCGAATGGGCTTCCGCGCTTTATCGCACGCCGCTTTGCCGCTAAACCGGGCCAAAAAAGGGAGTTTTGCATGGCACGGCCGGTACAGGCGCCTGACAGACCGACGCTGGAAGGCGCCGGAGGTATCTTTTCCCTTATCGCGACCGGCAGCGCCGTCTCGCGCGCCGAGCTGCTGGCCGCCTCCGGCCTGTCGCGGGCGACCGTGACGCAGCGGCTGAACGCGCTCCTCGCCAGCGGACTGGTACGCGAAACAGAAGAGACCCTGCCCAGCGGCGGACGCCCGACGCGTGTGCTTGCGATCAACGCCACCAGCGGCTTTCTGCTGGTCGCCAATGTCGGCGAGACGCATATCCATCTTGCCGCCATGGACCTGACGCCGGCGATCCTCTCCCAGACGACGCTGCCAATTTCCGTGGCGAGCGGCCCTGATGCGACGCTGAAACAGATCGGCGAAGCCTTCGCCGCGCTGGCGGCAGGGGCCGAAAAGACGCACGGTTTCCTCCTCGGCATCGGTCTCAGCCTGCCGACACCGGTGGATTTCAAGCGCGGCTGCGTCGTCGGCCCATCGGTATTGCCCGGCTGGGACGAATTCGACATCATCGGCCGGCTCAACGTCGGGTTTTCAGTGCCGGTCTATGTCGAAAACGACGTGAACCTGATGACGATCTGCGAGCACAAGCGTCGCGTCCCCACGGTTGAGGACATGCTCTTCGTTAAGGTCGGTACGGGCATCGGCAGCGGCATGATCGCCGGCGGAAGGTTGTTCCGAGGCGCCCAGGGGGCTGCCGGCGATATCGGCCACATCCAGTTCCTGTCGGATGACGCCCCGCTCTGCCGCTGCGGCAAGTTCGGCTGCGTGGAGGCGCGCGCCGCCGGCTGGGCGATCGCCCGCGACCTCTCCTCCCGCGGCTTCCGCGCCGAAACCGCCCGCGATGTGCTCGACCTCGTCGAACAGCGGAAACCCGAGGCCCTGATGCTGCTGCGCGCTGCCGGGCGCACGGTCGGCGAGGTCATTTCTGATGTGGTCAGCATCATAAATCCGAGCCTGATCGTCGTCGGCGGTACCCTTGCACGCGGCGGCGATTTGTTGCTGTCCGGCATCCGCGAACTCGTCTACCAGCGCTGTCTGCCGCTCGCCACGCGCAACCTCTCGATAGAGCTATCCACGATCCGCGACGATAGCGCTCTGTACGGTGCGGCCCACCTTATGTTGGACGATATCTTCGCCCCGACGAAGACCGGTGAGCTTCTCGCGCGATATGGTGCGGCCGCCGCGTCGACGCACCCTCAGGCTCCCACGCGCGCCACGACCGGAACATAGTTTTCAAGCTCCGGCGCGGGAAAATGGAGCGTCGCACCAATCTCGGCGGACCGGTAGAGGCCCATAAGGATCTCGACAACTGCGAGGCCGTCGTCAAAGGTTTCGATCGGCTTCACGCCCTTGCGGAAGCTTTCGACCATGTGGCGGTTTTCGTCCGTATAGCCGTAGACCCCGGCCTCGTCCTCCAGGACCGGCATAAGGCCCTGCTCGGCATTCTGCTTTTCCACCAGGTCCTCGCCCTCGGAGCCTTGTACGGCCCGCGACAGGAAGATTTTCAACCCGGTGCCGAGCGAGTTGTATTCCAGTGCGTATTCCGGCCCTAGAAGCTCGAGCTGGATGCGCAGGCCGGCGCCGACATAGGCCCAGGAGGTCGTCGCCTCGATCATCAGTTCATTGCCCTCCTCGTCCTCAAGCGTCACGGTCGCCCGCGCGAAATCCTCCGACGGGCGCCGGCGGTAGTCGACATCCTCGCCGAAGCGCCGGCGCAACTGATCGGCATAGCCGGCCCGCGTCCATTTGAGGTTCGCAACCGTGCCGTTCACCGACTTGACCTTCAGCGAATTGCGCGGTGCGCCGGGCGCCGTGAGCAGATGGCGCGCCACCTCGACGCTGTGGCACATCATGTCGGAAAGCACTCCGCCGCCCTGCTTGTCGCCCTGCCAGAACCAGGGCTCGTGCGGGCCTGCATGCTCTTCCGCGGCGCGCGCGAGATAGGGCCGGCCGGTTGTGGAGGCAGCGCGGCGCCATATGATCTCCTTGCCGCGTAGCACCGGCGTGCAGAACACCTGGTTTTCGAGATAGCCGTGGTTGAGCCCGGCATCCTCAGCCAGGTGCAGCATTTCCCGGGCCTCCGCCACGGTGCGCGCCAGCGGCTTCTCGCAGGCGACAGCGAAAATCGTGCTGCGTCCCGCCTTTATCTCGCGGTGGAGTGTCCGCATGACGTCGAGCCGCGTGTAGTTCGGCGAGAGAATCCAGATCGCGTCGATGTCGGCGGCAGAGAACAGCGATTCAAGGCTGTCATGCGCGCGACACCTGCCGAGATCAAGCGCCTCGGCTTCGCCCACGAAGCGCTCGCGGTTTGCGGCACTGCGGCTGTAGACGCCGGTCACCTCGACATTGCGCACGCCGATGAGCGAATTCAGGTGAAAATGCGCAATGAAACCCGTGCCGACGAAGCCGATACGCAAGGTCTGTTTCGGTAATGTGGACATTCTTCCCTCCCGGATAATCGGCCGTCGACGTTCCGCGTGTTCGCCGGCACTGGTTTTCAGAAACGTGGAGGCGCCGTGCTTCCCCGCACCTTCAAGGTCGTGGGAAGCACGATCGGCTGGATTCCATAAGCGCCGTCGCCCGCCAGTATTCCAAGAAGCACCGCCATGGCGGTGCGGCCGATCTCGGCCCGCGGCTGTCCGACTGTCGTCAGCGGCGGATAGAAGGCCTTGCTCAGATAGAGGTCATCGAAGCCGACGACCGATACGTCGCGCGGAACGTCGCGTCCCATCCTCCTGAGCTGATGGACGGCCCCGTAAGCCATTTCGTCATTGGCGACGAAGAGTGCGGTCGGCGGATCGGAAAGCGAGAAAAGCGACCGGCAGCATCGCTCGCCGCTCTCGATGAGGAAGTCACCCCGCGCTTCGTACCCCCGGGGGATCTCCAGGCCGGCGTCGCGCATGGCGAGGCGATAGCCCTCACGGCGATAGACGCTCATCGGCTCGGGAACCGGCCCCGAGATATGGGCAACCCGCCGGTGCCCGAGCGAAATCAGGTGCTCGACGGCACCGCGTGCCGCGGCGACGTTGTCGACCTGAACATGGGGCAGGCCCGAGCCCTCGATCATTTCCAGCGCGACCACCACTGCAAGATGGGTCCAGCCCCCCGAGGGCGGCAGCTTGCCGGTCATCAGGATCATGCCGTCGGCATGTCCGTCGCGCAGCATGTCGAAATATTCGGTCTCGCGGGCCGGGTCGTTCTCCGTATTTCCCATCAGCACGGCATAGCCCGCCTCGCGGGCCGTCGCCTCGACGCCCTTGAGGATTTCGAGATAAAAGGGATTGCCGACGTCGCGCACGACCATGAGTACCGCCATGGACTTTCGCGTACGCAGGTTGCGGGCGCTGACATTCGGGCGATAATCGAGCTCGCGCGCCAGGTCATGAACGCGCTGGCGCGTCTCGGCCGTCACCAGCGCGGAATCTGCAAGCGCGCGCGAGACGGTTGCCACCGATACCCCGGCCTTTTCCGCGATGTCCTTGATCTTCGGCCGGTTTTTCATGCGCGCATCGCACGGCCGCGCCCGTAGAACATCATGAGAAGGAGCAGCGTCGCACCGAACACCATCTGCCGTCCCGACTCCTCGATATTGATCGTCGTGAGGATGCTTTGCAGGATAACCAGCAGAACGGCGCCGGCCATGGTGCCGGTATAGCCACCCTTGCCGCCGGCAAGCGACGTTCCGCCGAAGACGACCGCAATGATCGAGGGGAGCATGTACTGTTCGCCCACATTGGCGAAGGATGTGCCGGAATAGCCTAGCAGGCAGAGCCCGGCAATCGCGGCGAACATGCCGGATATCACAAAGAGAGCAATGCGGATGATGCCGACCGGCACGCCGGCCATATAGGCGGCGTGCTCATTCGAGCCGATCGCATAGATGCGATGGCCGAAGACGGTGCGGTTGAGCATGAGCGCCATGACGATGCCGATCATGATCCAGAGCCAGATAATGCCGGGGATTCCGTAGGCGAACGGCTGCGTGACGAAGCGCGAGAGGGCGGGCGCGGCCTGGCCGGAGGGAATGCCCATCCGGATGACCACGAGAAGCCCCTGCAGCACGCCAAGCATCCCAAGCGTCATCACGAGCGGCGGGATTCTGAGAAGCGTGACACCGAGCCCGTTCAGGAGTCCGAAGAACGCGCCCGCTGCCAGGCAGGCGCCAACAGCCGGCAGGATGCCGCCATCGGCGCCGTTCATGACATTGCCGGCAATGATCGCCGAGAGCGAGACGACGCCGCCGACCGACAGATCGATGCCTTCGCGTCCGCCGAGGATCACGACATTCTGGCCGGCCGCGATGATGCCGAGCAGCGAGGCGACGATCAGCAGCCGCAATATCTGCCCTCCGGTGGCAAAGCCAGGCGACAGCGCTTCTCCGAGATAGAGGAGGAACACGATCAGGACGAGCGCGACGACGATCGGCTGGCGGAGAAACGAATTGATACGGCTCATGAGCGCCCCCTTCTGCCGGCAAGGACGCCGGCCATCAGGACGAGAAGGATCGCGAGCCCCTGCACGAAGTTCTGCCACTCGGACGGCGTGCCCATGAAGAAGACGACCGAGTTGACAAGCGCGATCGTAAGCGCCCCGAGCAGCGAGCCGACGACGGTGCCCCAGCCGCCTGAAAGCGCGCTGCCGCCGAGTACGACCGCCGCGACGCTGTAAAGCGTCATCTTGCCGCCGACCAGCGGGTCGCCGCTTGCTGTATCGCCGGTGATGCAGAAGGCCGCGAGGGCCGAGAAAAGGCCGCAGAGCACATAGCCCTTGACCCTCGTCGCCACCACCGGCAGCCCCGTCTGGTAGGCCGCCTGCGGGTCGTCGCCGACGGCAAGCAGCTGCGTGACAAGTCGGGTGCGGCTCAACACCGCCAGGAGGATCGCGAGGACCGCCAATATGTAGAAGACGAAAGGCACGCCGAAAAACCGGCCACCATAGGCGCGCCAGAAAAGCGCCGGTGCCGGCGTACCGGCAACGGGCAGGATGTAGAGCGCGAGGCCGGTGAAAAAGATACTCGTCGCGAAAGTCGCGACAATCGCCTGCAGCCGCAGGGCCGCAACGACGAGGCCGTTCACGAGCCCGCAGACGAGGCCGAGCAGGAGACCCATGGCGAGTGCGAGGAGCACCGCCCCGGCGCCCCCTCCCCACCGCTCCATCAGGACCACGATCGCGACATTGACGAGCGAGAGGATCGCGCCGGCGGAAAGGTCGATGTCCCCGGCATAGACGACGTAAGTCTGCGCGATGGAAAGCAGGATCAGCGCCATATAGGTGCTGAGCAACCCGGTGAGAGCCCTAAAGGACAGGCTGTTCGGCGAAAAAAACCCGTTCAGAAAAAGGAGTGCGACGACAATGACGAGTGCCGGCAGGAACGGATAGCGCTCCAGCACCCTGCCTATGCCGCCGGCGCGCCGATATGAAGGGACGGTTGCGGTCTCTGCCATTTACGCGGCCTCGTATGCGGCTTGGTACAGGTTGTAGCGGGTGCGGTCGGCGCCGGTGAGCTCCCGGCTGACCGATCCGCCGTTGAAGACGAGAATTCGATTGGCGTTGCCCAGCAGTTCCGCATCTTCCGAGGAATAGAGGACGATGCCGAGGCCGTCCGCCGCCAGTTGCCGGATCAGCGCGAAAAGGTCGGCTTTCGCCGACAGATCGATGCCCTTGGTGGGGTCGTCGAGCAGCAGTACATCCGGGCGGTCTATCAGCCAGCGGGCAATGATCACCTTCTGCTGATTGCCGCCTGAAAGCGAACTGATCGGGTGAAACAGGCTGGCGAACTTCGTCTGCATGCTTTGCAGCGCCGGCGCCACTTTGTGCCGGAGCTTGCGCGGTCGCGCGATCATCAGCCGGTCGCGCAGGTAATGAATCGGGGTGACGTTCTCGATGATCGGACGACCGCTGATGACGCCGTCGCGAGCCCGGTCGCCGGAGACATAGGCGCAACCGCACCGGATCGCCTTACGCGGGCCCGACGCGTCGAAGCTTTCCTCGCCTATCAGGATCTTGCCCGAGGTGACCGCTCCGGCGCCGAAGATCCCCCTGAGCACCGCCGATTGGCCTTGGCCATGAAGGCCGCCGAAGCCCAGGATCTCCCCGCGGGCGACCTCGAAACTCACATCGCTGAAGCCGCGGCCGGAAAGATTGCGCACCGTCAGGGCGGCGCCGCGCTCGGCATCGACCACCGCCGGCACCGAGGATTGCGACGCCGGCATATCGCCGGCACCCCCGACCATCAGCCGAATGACCGTTGCCGGGTCGGTATCGTTCAGATTGAGGGTGGTGATGGTCTCACCGTCACGAATGATCGTGACCCGGTCGCCGATCGCCTTGATCTCGTCCATGCGGTGCGAAATGAAGACGATACCGCGCCCGCGCCGCTTGAGGTCCCGCAGGATTTCGAAGAAGCGTTCCACCTGCGCGCGGTCGAGGGCCGATGTCGGTTCGTCGAAGATGAGGAGCGGCGCCTCGCTGGCCAGCGCCTTCATGATCTCGACGAGTTGACGCTGGTCCGGACGCAGACTGCCAACGAGTGCCTCGGCGGAAAACTCCTCGCCCGAAACGCCGTCGAACAGGCCGATGTAGCGCGCTGCGCGCTGCCGGAGTTCCGACCGGTCGACGAAGACGCCTGCCTTGACCGGCAACCTGCCAAGCGAGATGTTTTCCCCGACGGATCGATGGGCAGCGAGACTGAGTTCCTGATAGAATATGCCGATGCCGTGGGCCCGCGCCGAGCGCGGTCCGGTGATCGTGACAGGCTGGTCGTCGACAAGGATCCTGCCGCTATCGGGCCGGACGCTGCCCGCAATGATCTTGCAGAGCGTGCTCTTTCCCGAGCCGTTGGAGCCCATGAGGACATGGACCTCGCCCGCCATGACCTCGAGGTCGCCGCGGCGTAGCGCCAAGGTCGCGCCGTAAGCTTTGCTCACGCCGCTCAGTTTCAACTTTGACATCGAGATTTGTCCGTTCGCTTCGGTTTGGGGAGGCTCTCCTCCGATCCTCATTCCTGTGCCCGTCACGGCAATCCCGCCCTGTCCCTCGGGCGAAAGAACTCTCCCGCGCCGCGAACGCGGCGCTGCCGAATCCCTGTGACAGGCACGGGGATTCGGCAGAATGAATGCGTCAAAGCCATGACGTCACCGACGCATGCCGCTCGCCCACCGGGACGCGCCGCACGGTAGGCCTTGCGCGCCGAAGACCTCATTTGAACAGCGCTTCCGCCTCCTCGATCGAAAGCGAACTCGTATAGGAATAATAGCCGGGCTTGCCCTCGAGTTGCTTGGCGGCTTCCTCTAGGTTCTTGGAGTCGATGAAGGGGATCGGCAGATAGAGTGCATTGCCGTATTGCCCGGCCTTCGCCGGCTCCTTCAGCTCCTTGCCCTGCAGCATCAGAACGGCGACGTTGAGTGCGCTCGCCATGACGCCCGGCGGGTTCACGGTCGCACCGGAGTTCAATTTTTGCTTGATCCAAAGGTCGATGAAGTCCTTGCGGATCTCGCCGGTCGCGGCGATCTGGCCCGTCTTGCCGGCATCCGTGATCGATTTCCAGGCGCCCGCCGCCATGCCGTCCTGAACCAGCACACCATTGATGTCGGGATAGGTGGCAAGGATATTCTGCATTGCCTGCTGCCCCTGAGCCTGGTCCCAATTGGCGTTGACCTCATTGACGACTTGGATGTCGGGGTGATCCTTGAAGACGCTCTTGTAGCCTGCAACGCGCATCTCGTTCGCCGGATGACCTGCGACCCCGTTGATCGCGACCACCTTGCCCTTGCCGCCGAGCGTCTCGGCAAGCCACTTGCCGCCCGCGGCACCCCAGGCGGTCTGGTCGATGCCGACGTAGATCGCATCCGGTGACGAGACTTCCGCATCGGTGGCGATCACCAGTATGCCGGCTTCCTTTGCCTGAGCGAAGATCGGATCGAAGGCGGTCGGGCTATTAGGGTTGACGATGATGGCATTGACACCTTCAGCGATGAAGTTGCGGATATGCGCGATCTGCCCGGGCACGTCGACATTGGCGCTCTGAACGGACACTTCGACGTCAACCCCCTTCTCCTTCCATTTCGCCGCCGCGGCCTTCGCCTCGTCGATCATCTGGGTACGCCACTCGCTACCGACCCAGCCGTTCGAAAGACCGATTTTGATGGTCTCGGCGTGAGCGGATGCTGCGATCACAATGGAAGCGACGGTGCCAAGCGCAAATGCGATAAATTTTCTCATAAGATCCTCCCAAATCCTGCCGGCACATGAAGCCAGAAAATGTAATCGATTTCAATCGCCGTTTGAGGAGGATTTTCAGGCCAAGCCGTTCTTCGTTGCTTCACCCGGCCAGCTCTCG
>Ga0228710_1004003_pt1 | contig 23296 bp, 21 predicted proteins | sample MedpolnodulmetaG_FD_177995 | JGI IMG/M metagenome (GOLD analysis project Ga0228710, IMG submission 177995) | Root nodule microbial communities from Medicago polymorpha collected in Santa Monica, California, United States - pink nodules | ecosystem: Host-associated > Plants > Roots > Nodule...
ATATCAATTCATAAAGCGAAAGCGGAGCTTTGATATTGGAACATGTGAATTTAGACAAGGGTTGCGAAACATGAGAATAGTCTAGCAAACCTTGAGACATATAAAGTTTCGTTCTTCAAGGATTCTAATAGCAATCAACCATAGTCTAGCAAACCTTGTGAAGGATTTGTTATTATGATGAACCAATAATCCCAAAGCACCTTTTTATTATTATTTTTATTTTATTTCAAAACAAAAACTAAATCTTTTTACTTTTAAAACTTTCATTCTAATCATTGTCAAAAGTTAATTAAATTCATAACTCCCTGTCGGAACGATACTCTATTTTTAGTACTTCGGTAAAACCGTGCACTTGCGGTTTTGCTCATCAGTGACTTAACTCAAGCTACATGACTTAACTTGCGCAAATTTTTACACTTACGTTAGTTAACTAACACAGAGGTAGTTTAAGTATTTCAGTTGGGTGCGAGCAAAATGTGTTGAGAGAAGAGCAATCGAAGAAGAGACCAATACCCCCATATAATCGACTCATACAACCCCATTTGGTTGGACCCTAGAATTTTTTTTGACCCAATAACAAAAGGTTAACTAACCCAAGCATTTGAACAAATACATTAAAAAGCCGCATATCTTCTTTCACCACCCCTCTATTGCCAACCACCACCCCACCCTTTATGTCCTCCTTCACTCTCACCAAATTAAAGTCCCTTACACAACACCACATGTCTTCTGGCACCCTCCGTTTGGCCGCCAAAATATCAATCCACAACTTTTTCTTTACCAAAACATCACACGTCGCATACACATTTAGGATCACACACTTTTTCTTTGTTGCCCCCGCTCAAGCAAGGTACACCCCAAGGTAACCACAACCATTAAAAGATGAAACTAATTTCCCCTTCCCACTCATCCCCATAGATGGGAAGCTTACCCAACCAACATTATCATTCCTCCATATGAACTACTTCCAACTTTATTTCTTGAATTGCCAACACCTCTACCTTCTCTCTTCTAACGAATTTCCTTACTTTTCTCCTTTATACCTACACACCACCTTCTTCTTCCCCTAACTTCAAATTTACTCAAATCTTTATCCTCATCATCGATTCATTAAAAAAAGGGTAATGTGAAATCATTTAAGCCAAACTATTTTTCTTATAATCGTTACTTTGTTAGTTGTTACTACTATAATATGACGAAACTGTACTCAATCGTCGAGACCATGTGTGCATACAAGAGTTGGCTATGTCTTTTTTGTTGTAAACTACAAGAGTTGACTATTCTCAAAACAAAGCAAAAAAATTAAGAATTGTTTATTTGCCTAATTATATTGTTGATCACAATGTATATCACGTGTTATAGAGTGCATATGTTTTGTTAGTCAAAGAAGACACCGTTATCACGATCGAGTCAACTTAAAGTATAAACTACGATTTGATATATAACTTATAACTAATCAAGTTGCTGTATAATACTGCATTCTACACCAAAATCAAACAACGCATTCTTAGTTCAATGTCATAAATTTAATGATAATCTATCCGTAACACAAATCAAAACTTCACAAAATATGAACAAAGAACGATAACATAGAAATTACACACATGCAAATAAATTATTAGTAAGTTGAACTTGCACCCACGTATAAGGTCAACTATTAGATATCTCTCCCAATCTGAAGTACATGAAATATTAACAATTTCTTCATCCCTAGTATTTTGCGATTAGTATTCTTACTTGTTATTCTCAGCTACCACAAGATCACTGCTTGTTTGTCCCAACAAACTACTCATCGATCGCGCTTTCACCATTCCAATCTTCATCCTCTTCTTCGCGATAATCACCGGCTTCTTCTCATCATTGTCTTCACCATCAAACTTGGTTAGCTTTTCAAGAGATTGAGGTTCCGTTTGAGATATTGGATTTTCAGTAGAAATTGTTTCAGCCACAAGAGACCTATTTCTTACACTTGTCATGCTTCTCAATCTTCCTTTCCCTAAATGATGCTCACAAAGAGAATAACCAACTAATGTTGGTTGACAACACCTCCATCCTCTTCCATTTACTCGACTGCACCGCGAACCTTCCATAAGTGCACCACCTCTTACCTTCTTTTTTATTTCAATTTTGGAAACATTATATAAGGATTAATATATAGATTAGAGTTCATGAATATATACAAAAAAAAAGAAGAGAATTTGAGAAAATGGACTTCTAACCTTCTTTTGTTTTGTTTCTCTAACCACCACTACCTCTTCTTCTTCTTTATGATCTTCCTCTTCATCCCATTCATTACTATCATAACACTTCTTTTTTGTATTTGTTTTCATCTTCTTCTTTGTATTATTATTGTTATCGTTGTTGCTATTCGTCGCAAAGCTTCCTCTACGTTTCTTTAGAGGAAAAGCTTTCTCTCCTTCGTTCCATCTCCTATCTATATAAATGAGAATAGTACTCTAGATAACATACTCACTCTACATATATATTTATGCATTCATGCATTATTATTCCAATAAATATAGCACATTAAAATTTTACCTTGCTTATGATTAGAAGGCCTTGAAGGAGAGAAAACCTCAGTTGAAGTTTGTGCACTCAAGATGCTTCCATTCCTACTAACAAAAAAGACCCGAATAAGACTCACATCCACAAACATATATATCAAACAATTACACCATAAATTTCAAGGTGAAAAAGAAAAGGATAGAAAAAGAATGTAATATTATGAAAAAAAAAGATATGTGATGTATGTGGGGGACCAGCATTTGGTTCCACTCGATCTACCTTCTTGTGCAGCTCAAGAGCAAATTGGTAGGTAGCTAGTTTTGATAAAAAAAACGATCGGTTTAGATAAGAGGGTATAATAATTAAAACACTTTCAACACTATTTCACTAACAGTTGTATTTCTTTTTAGCTCTTAGTGCTCCTTATAATTTTATAAAAGAAATAATCTAAAAACTATATATTTTTTCATGCCGGTTAAATCAAGTTATGGGTCTCCATGTTTTCACCTTTTTTTACTATGAGATATTCATGGAGGAATAATAATAATTTCATGTCTTTCTTTGGTTTTTCATTTCTTTACCTGGTATCATTACCCTTTTGTCCCCCTTCCTTGACCTTCCCTCTCCTATTTTCTACCTGCAAATCACATAGGATCCACTAAAATTAATATGGTTGGTTAAGAATATTACCCCTTTGTGTCTTTCAAAAATATTACTCCTTTGTGAATGTGAAATAAAATAATTACACCAATCTAACCCTTTGTAAAAGGTTGGACAAAAGTGCACTAATTTACAAAAGAAATGCCCACAAAAAAGTTAAAGAATTATTCAAGAATGAAATAATAATGTTAATTCACTAACCAAAATTTCTTGCTTCTTGTGCTGGCTTAAGGAATCATCACAGCCATTGGTTGGTTTCCCGATCGGTGGGAGTAGTTGATCAGACGGCTGAGGTTGATCTGAGAGAGATAAGAGTGCAGTAGCCAAGGCATGAGTGCAAGAAAGTTTTGGTGATGTAGTTGTAGCATCGTTGAGTTGCACCACCACCGGTGACCGGTTGATCATGTTGAGATCTGAGAGAGTAGAGTAAGCTTTTCGGATCCTCATATTTGCAAGAGACTATATTTATATCCTATGAATCTATGATGTCACAAGATTTAGCTCATAAATAACAATAGACTTTGGAGAATGAAAAAAATGAAAAATTACATACTATAGAAGGATCTAAATTTGGGTTTAGATTTCGGAGAAAATAATGATAGTTAAAAAAAAAAAAAAAATTAAGAACCCATCTAGTTTAGGAAACTAAAAAGCAAGAAAAGTCTATGTTTTTATGAATTTATAAACTCTATCATCTCAATAAAAAGCATATAATGCACTTTCTTTCTCTCACCATATACACTAAGATATGTTCTTGGTTGGTTTCTATCTGGCTTTTTATTTGTTGCACCACCACAAACGGGTGTTATTGTAGTTAAATTGTATGGTTGAGGGTGGCACGTGTGAAGGTGCTTTAGGAGTGGAAGCACGTGTGAGGAGGGTGACCGGTTGAGTCGGTAGCAAGTGAAATGGAAAAAGACAGAGTACGGACGAGGATGCCAGGGTGGAGAGGGAGAATTGTCAAATAGAAAAATTAGAAATTAAAAAAAAAATGAAAAAATGAAAAATAAGATAAGAGAAAGGAAGGAAGGGGAAGAAGTGGGTGGTTCTATCGTTTATACTTTTAAGAATGGGGACTATGGGCCCCACAAATGTGACCCTCCTTAACAAAGGACCCTCTTTATATTCTTTTCTCCATTATATAGGTTGAATTGATAATTCTAAATGATACATTATATGGTTCAATTGATAATTCCAAATAATTACTACATAGGCACCGTGTATATCATGTGGGATGCTTTTACGAAATTATTCTTTGTATCTTCCACTTTATTTTATACATGTATGCACAATTTTTTTAACTCATGGTACAAGCCCCTTAAAAAAAATTACATGTCCCCTAAAAAAATCCATGTTACAATTATAAAGTTTTCACCTCCTTTTTTTAACGGTAGTTAATCTCTGTTTGAGAAATCAGTAGTCACACAAAGTGATTTGTATATATAAATTGAACTGATTTTTGTCATACACAAATGTCGGAAATCAAAACTTTGACCACTTGCTAAAAAGGCTCAAGTCTCATGTCTCATATACATATTTGATCATACCTGATCAGAAGTTGACTGCCTGTGCTTAGAATGCGGTGATTTAAGTGGCGGTTGAATGCTTCAAGAATGCTTCTTGGAACGGCGGGGGGTGTGTACCTGCAGGCACTCCGACGTTCAAGTTAGTAGAGATCAGAGAATGGGGGTTTTGAGATAAGATAGATTCTACCATGGGGACTGTTACGAGTCCCCTATATATAGAGGTGGGTGGCTGCAGAGCCGTTGTAATGGCACACGTGTGTCCGGCGGTTACGAAATCGTGGGAAGTGTAACCGCCGGAGAGAGATTCACAGGAACGTGGGAAGAGATGTTGCAGTTCGTTTGAACTGGTCTCATTTGCTTCGTGCACCCCCTTCGCGGGAAAGGGGTGTGTTACGAGTAATATGGCCAAATGCAATATTTGGGCTTGGATTGGATTGGGCTTAAGTAAATGGGCTTAAGATATTTCTGACTGGTCCAGAACAGTAGCCCCTCAAGTCGTTCTTCTTGGCAAAGTGCGATGACTTAAGGGCGGGCGAAGTTTATTGCTCGTGGATGGTGCAACGAAGTTGTATTCAACAAGTGAATAATGGGAGAGTTAAGCTCGTCTTTATGTTTTGAAGCTTCCACGACATTCCGTGATAAGGGACGTTGGGTCCAATGGAATTGCTTTGCAAGTTCTCTGATAAAGAATGGGTCGAGCTGATGAGAGGCATGATGATACCTCATATTTTGAGAACTGGTTACCTTAGATAGCTGTATTGCTGTGAGGATCTGGTGGTCGTGTGATGAAACGCGCTCGCCACACCCTTGACACATTTGTTTCATAGCCAAACAGGTTTGCCAGTTGAATGGTTGTGTTCGGCACACGAATGCTCGTTTGATCTTGATCCGGTGAAAAGATTCTCCCGTTAGGAAGTTGGTCGATTGTCATTCAGCAATTAATGCCCACGTCTTGAGGGAAAGATTGAGGAGACATGACCTTTGGTTTCTGAGTGTCACGTGTAAAGGCTATTAGGGTACTCGAGTACCTAATGCATGAAAAGTGTTCTTGGTTTGTCTTTCCAAGGCATCATCAGGACCGTTGATTTAATCCTGACGTTTTAGGAACCTCTACCGTTGATCAGGGTCGTTGGATGCGTGATTAGATTTGATCTGGACCGTGAGTTTGTCATTGAGTGAGGAGTTGCAGGTGAAGGACCGTACCGGATCGTAACTTTGTGACTCTAAAAGGTTTTGAAGCGGGTATAAGTAGTTTCAAACGTTTGTTTGGTACACTTTCATCACTTCAGATTTTAGAAACCCTAAATTTTTTTTAAGAGTTCTCTTAGAGACGAAGCATTCCGATTCTTCAACCTTTCAACTCCAAGTCCAGTTCCTCATCCGTCGTAACAGGTATTTGTTCTGTAACACCCTTTCCTCTGTCTTCATGCTTGATTTCTAGAGTCTTTTGTATTAAAAATTGTAGAAGTGCATGTTTTTAGGGTAGGTGTCACTCCGATACGGTGGTTTCCGCCGTTTGTTGTAGCTCCACTGTATGTGAGGAGTTCTAGGTGTTTTGTTGTATGTTTTCTGTTGTTTCGAGAGAAAACGTGGGCGAAAGGCTTGTAGTCAGTTTTATGAACATTAATCCTGCTTGCCGCTACAAACGAGGTTTCTCTGCCGTAAAGGGTGTAGTTCCGCTTTTTTGGAGGAAACCACTGTAAAGGCGCTACTCTTTTCGTTTTTTTCGATCTAATCTCTGTGAAGATGTTCGATCCCTTCCTCACTGTGGCCGATCTGAGAGGTGAAAGAAGGGTGGATCTAGATGTTGGATTCTCTTTTTCCTTGATCTTTCAGGTTTTCCATGGCTGGAATTTCTAACGAGCAAGAGGTTGCTGCGTCAGATGTTTCTTGGATGGGGGATGAACCTCTGGAAACAGAATCGTCATTTGCTTTGGCCGGAACAGGAGAAATCCCTTTTAGTAGCATCAATAAAATTGAGGATTGGGAAGTTATACGGCTGAGCACATCTGATAGGGTGTGTTCGATGTATGAGGACCATGTCTTTCCCATGTTTTGAAGTGGTTTTCAAGAACATGGGCTTCCGCCTTCCCTTCTCTGATTTCCAAAGGGACGTACTCCGGTGGACGAAGCTATCTCCTTTCCAAGTCCGCCCCAATTCTTACGCTTTTATGAGGGCATTTGAATTAGTGTGTCAATACCTAGGAGTTCCATCTTTATTGTCCAACGGGGAACCGCTTGGGTATCCTTCCCGCCAAAATAAAAAGATGTTTGATCTATTTGCGAGGAAGTTACGGAGTTTCAAAGAGCGATTCTTCTTGGTAAAGCTGAGAAGTGAAGCATCTTTCAATACTTTATTGCAGACGGTGGAGGGCGAATCCTTGGTTCGACGCTCTTTCTTCCCTCTATGTTGGAGTAAGGACCACTTTGGCTATGAATCGAAAGATTTTTGCCGGAGCGTTTCTAGCTTGACAGAGGAGGAAGGAGACGCCTGCCGAAAACTTTGGGTGTTTGTTCAGTCTTTTCCGCGGGAGATTAAGACTGATAAATGCGGAAACCCAGTGATGGATGCAGAGGGTAAACCGGTAACATAGCCCCGCTTCATCAATACTCACGAGTTGGTGGTGTATAAGGACCCCAATGGCTGTCTTGGTGGTTCCGCCTGCCTCTGTTCTTTCATTTTGACCTTATCTATAATCTTTCATGTTTTAATTTATTTTCAGTACTTTATGTTTTGTAGGAAAAATGAAATATCTTGTGGCGCTTGTAAATGAAACGAGCAAAAAGGACGCCGCCAAGAACCGGCGCAAGAACGTCCAGTCTGTGGGTCATCTTCTTGTTGGGGCTAGTCCTGGCTCGACCTCCCACCCGGTTATGGATCTGGGGGAAGAGGACGCTCCTAAGGAGAGCATGCAGGAGCCTGCAAAAAGGAAAAGGGTGGAGACGCCTACCCAAGAGCCTGTCACACCTATCAAGGCTGTTCTTGTCCACACTAAAAGTGGGGAACTTTTCCAGCTTTCGAGGGTATGGTCGGAGCCAGACCGTTGTGGCTCTCAATCCTCCCTTTTTCTCGCTTACGCCGAGTTGAAGGTTATCCAAGACCTGGGTCCTGCTGGCCGGAGCAAAGTAATAACAGAAGGAGTTATTGATGTGATGAAGGCTTTGGAGGTTGCCACGGTCCTGAACAATGCTTCGATGGAAGGTGAGGTTCGAGTGGACGTGCTGAAGAAGGAGAGGGACGCTCTTGTAGCCAAGGTCTCCTGACTTGAAGGTGGTGGTGCTGCTGCGAGGTCAGTTGTTTAGGAGCGTGACCGCCGCATCGCTGCTTTGGAAAAGCAAGTGGCGAATGCTCGAATGGCCCAAAAGCAAGCAGCCAAGGCCTTTAGCAAGTTGGCTGAGGAGAAGAAGGCTCTGGAGGAGTTTCTAAAGAGGGTGGACCTTCATGGGGAAGATGAGACGGAGGACAAAGCTGTCCTGAATCATGTTGGCTTGGTTGAGAGGGTCAGCGTGCTGGAAGGAAGCTTGGTGGATGCCGTCAAGCTCAGCTTTGACCGTGCAGTGGCTTAGTTGAAGGTGGTGAATCCTGGCGTTGATTTGTGTGTCGAGGGGATTCACCATCTCAACCTTGTTGAAGACGGAGTAATTAAGCCCCCTCCAGCCATGGACGAGGACATAGGTCATGTTGATGACGCCCACGCCGAAGAGGCCTTGTAATTTAAATCTCTTCTTTAACAACCTTTGCTTGTAATCGGCCTTTGTGCCATTAACACTGTGCGCCCTTCGTGGTTTTAGCACTCTTATAATGCATTTTGTTTTGTTTATCACACTTACATTCTCTTATCACACTTTATCTTGAAAATGTTTCCTTTTATTTTCAAGTATGATATTCGAACTGAGTGCTTGTTGCATGAGGCTTTTATAGTATTTGAAGTAATTTTGAGAGCGAACTGTTAATCATGTATATTTCAAGGATAACAACCCGTATGCTCGAGTATTTTTGTTCCTTGACGCGTGTTTTGAATTGTTACGCGACTAATGAATCAAAAATAAATTTGCTGCCGCGAGGTGTGGTCTAGCACCTGGTAGTCGTTGTTTTGATGAAATAAACCAAGGACTGGGTAGTTTATGACTTCGACCTTTGCCGATGAATTGGTGCTTCAACTTGTTGTTCTGAATTAAAGTTTTTCTCTTTCTCCCCCGACACCGTTGCTCGATCGGAACGAATACCTTCTGCGTTGTTTTGCAAAGGAAGGGGATCCAAGCGTGAGAGTCCTAACTTTTATGCGAGGTATTTGTTAGGAGTATTTCTCATCCGAGAGATTGATTATCTGAATGTGTGTCCAAAGTTTTGTTTCAGACGTATAACAGCGGATGAACGTAAAAAAATAAATTTAGGTTCAACGCACTGAGGCCTGAATCACCCATCACAAGCTGGGGTTCTACCTAACATTCCGAGCAGTAATGTCGCAGTTGTGAGCAATCATACTGAGGATTAGGTGATTCTGTTGTGTAGATTTCACTTATCCTTTCTGAATGTTTTGGATATGGAGTGGCACGACTTTCCTCTTCCTTTGTAATTGCCCATTTTTTGGAGAGCATGAAGTTTGTTGTGTTGAACTAGGTGTGTTCATTAGAGTTTGTTTGACTTTGTTCGCCCTCTAAGGGTAATACCTTTTAAGTCTTTCGGCGTTCCAAGTTCTTGGAACTGGGCCCTTTATAAGATCATCGAGACCGTAAGCTTTGAAGGTGAGAAAAATACAAGAAGGGGGGGGGGGGGGGGTGTAATTGTGGGTTCTTTTTATTTTCCTAAAACTGAAGTCACTGTTCAGAACCTGATAGAGTTCAGCTTTTGAAGTGATGTTCAGAGTCTAAATGCAGCGGATAAGTAAAGAGAAAGAGAAAAGAAAGACACAAAGCAATTTATAGTGGTTCCTTCCACAAGCCGGAAGTAGTCCACTCCTCCTTCCACTTCCAAGGAGAGTTCACTAAAATCAATATCTGATTACAACTGCTCACTGCTCAAAATAGCAAGAGACTTCAAACTACTCAACCACAACTGCAAGAGATTTCCTATGCTCAAGCACAACTGCAAGAGACTTCCTATGCTCAAGCACAACTGCAAGAGACTTCAAATCAAACAGAATTACAAAGGAAAATGTTTGAGGTTGAACACTTGATTTACAATTCGTGGTGTTCACCATACAAATGAGATACGACTCTTAAGACTCTAGTATTTCTAAGATATGAAAGTTGTTAAGAAATTCTAAGTGAACTTTGATGTGTAACAATTTCAGCAGAGGTTTGGCACTTGTAAAATTGTTGTGAGTCTTTTTTTTTAAATCTTCAAGTCCTTACTCCTTTATATAGAGGTGTGAAAGAGATGTTGTAGATTGCCAACACATCAAAAGAGTCATGGTTGAAGCTTGATAATCACCAATGATCTGTTGCTTGATTTTGTTATTGTCCTAAGAGGGAACAATTTCAAATCCATTCCTTGTATAGAGAATTACCTGCGTAGTCACAGCTGTTGTCTTGTACTATTGGAGACACAAAACAAAGTAGCGGAGATCGCGGTTGTATAATTGTACTAATGTCCTTTCCTTGAGCTCTTCAGTGGATAAGCGTCCAATGCCTTCAAAATCCTCTAAATTATCCGTTACTCCATGCTTCTATTTTTTCTGTAAAGATGCCCAAATTGAATGACAACTTTAACTAACTTCAACTTCCAGTTTTCAGCTTCTGATGACGTCAACTTCTGGTAGATAACTTCTGATGAGAGTGCTTCTGATGACGCCAGCTTCTGGTGATCTTCAGAACCTCTTGTCACAGAACCTCTTTTCTTCAGATGTTTTCTTGCAACACAAGCTTCCATTTTGTAGATTCACTTGCTCTCATTTGTTCTTCAGAACCTATGCTTTGCTTAGAGACATTTAAATTTTTTGTCTATGGTCCTGCACACTTGAACAAATATTAGCATATCCATTTGACATTTTTAATACATTGTTATCATCAAAACTCAAAGGGTAATGTTAAACACATTTTGTTCCAACAATCTCCCTCTTTTTGATGATGACAAACACTAGTATTAAAATGTTCAATTGTTGTTAATTTAATTAACAAGTTGACTTTTAGGGTCTGAGGTTTGTAAGCTCCCCCTAAGTCCAATAGTCCTTTAAGGTGAGGTTTGTAAGCTCCCCCTAAATTCTATACAAGTTAATTAAATTCAGTTTTAAAAGCGTAATAGCACTCAGAATAATCTCACATGAAATTAAAGACTAAGAGATGAGAATCATGTTCTCCTAATTTAATTTGAAGTTAAAATTAAAATTAGTGGGGCTCAAGACCTTTAATACTATATCTACTCCCCCTTTTATCATCAACAAAAAGTTAAAAATAAAGACAAATAAGAGAAGTAAGAAAAACATATTGAGACAATTATAGTGAAAATGACAAAGTAATTAGAGCAAACACCAAAAAATATTGTCAGACGCACAGAGAATATCAAAGCAACACAAGGTAGAAGCAGTTATCAGAAGCTAAACATGATGCAATAGAAATGATAAAAACAAGATAAATGGTGTGCAATCTATGGTTTGACTTGTTTCTTCATCATCTCCATCATCTCAGTCATCATATTAGTCATGGTTTCTGACTGTTTCTACATGGCTTCCTTAAGCTCATTGTATCCCCTAGCTTGAGCTTCTTCTCTAGCTAGAAATTCTTCCTTCTGAAGAGCCATGTTCCACTTGAGTTCTTCATACATGAGCTTCTGTTCAAACAGTTCCTTCTCTAGCTTCTTGATCTTTTTCTCTTGTTCAAAATCACTTTGCCACTTGGCAAGAATTGGAGCATCAATATGAACTTTGAGCTTTGTTAACCAATTCAGGCTTAAGTCTTCATGAACATTGGCGGTGATTATTGATGAATCATCTAGATAGAAAGGAGAGTTTGAGATGTAGAGCTTATGCTTCTCTTGTCCTTTGTTGATTTCTACTTCCTTCATGCTGCAATCAACATTCTTGAGCCATATGTTGAGTGTTGATAAACTCCTTATGAGCTTCTAGAGAGAGCTTCTGAATTTCACACATAACAATATCAACTCTTTCTCTTAAGGTAGTCCACTTCTCTTCATAATTCTCAGCATGAACAAAATTGTTTATGGTCTTCACCAGCTTGTTCAGGTCTTCAAAGATGTTCTCACATGCCTCTTTTAATATAACAGATTCTAGTAAAAGGGTAGGTGGGGGTGAGACATTTGTAGTTATGATTTGAGGACAAATTTGGTTTGAAGAGTTGGGTATATATGTGGATATGGTTTCAGTATCAACAATTTGGTTTGGTGCTGCATATGGTGGATAATGAATAGACTCTAGGACAAAAGGAGAAGATGAGTTTAAAGGTTGATTGATTTGGACAGCTTGCTCATCTTCAACATCAGAATCTGATGTGACCATATACTCAGGTCTAGTAGAGTTTTCATGTGTAGGTTGACGAGTAAGGGTAGCTTCTGAAGGTAAGGCTACACTGATGTAGTATTTTTACACAATCACAAGTAAGTATTATATGTATCGTCTCCTCATGGACTAGTGCGATATCACGGACCGTTCGACACCAAATATCATTCTAAGTTAAAAGAGTAGTTGTTTGTTTGTTTATAACTAAATTAATTATGTTGCGAGAATAAAAGTTGAGATTAATAAGGCGTGAAACTTGTTAGGATTAGATGGGTCACTTGTTTGGGTTGTTGGTTTAGGTTGAGATGATGTAGTTGTTACAGGGATGTCAGAATCTGGCTCTGCTTGCTCACTTTCAAACTTTTGCATCAGTAGGGATAGTTTGAAGTGGCTGTATGAATGGTGGTTGAAACGGGTGATTAACAGGCAGTCTTTGACATCTCACCTATACTCCATAAGATAGAGGGATATACAGGTGCAAACTCATTAGGCTTTCTCTCGTTCTTGGTAGTTGGTGATGGGGTTGAGGTTTTCTCTGAGCTAGAAGAGGGTGAGGAAGTATCTAATTCTGTTATATCATCAGAGATAATGTGAGAAGAACTATTACCTCTAGTAGCTTCTGAAGCATCAACTTCTGAAATGCCAACTTCTTCCGTCTGAACTTCCTTCAGCAACTCACTAGATTCCTCAGTCACCAAGTCTTGTATCGTCTCTGCAAGTTCAATTACCTTCTAAGCATCTGCACAAGTTGATTCCCTCAGTAATGACTCAGCAGGTACATCAATTTCACTTGCAATGACAAGTGCCTTGTTCAACAACGATGCATCTGCAACTACCTTCTTATTTCTCTCCATCCTTGTAACCAGATCAGTGCTAGCCTTAATTTCAGCATCTTCTTGTAGCACATACTCAGAGACCTTCATCTTCCTGACATTCTTTTCCTTCTTCTTCATCATAGGTTGAGCAGGTATATCTCCTGAAGATCCAACAACAACTTTCCCACCTCTGGTTCGTTTGTCTAGAACCTTCACTGGATCTAAGTCCTCAACTTCTTTTTGTATAGTTGGAAGTGCAGCTACAACTATGTTCTCTTGAGGAACAACCTTTTCTTTCTTAGCCTTTTTAGGCTTTGGTTCAGAAGCTTCAGTTTCAACATCTTCTGAAGTGGATTTCTTGGATTTTCTCTTCTTGCTTGCAATCCTAAGAGGTGTGCCAGCCATTGTATCTGGTATGGAGCTGTAGTTGATTATCTCTCCAGTTTTCTCAAAATGATCAGTTACATATGCAGGCAGGACCTCATGATTATCTTCCTTTGAGATTGGAGGAAAGTCTTCCATCAGGTTAGAGACAATCGTTGACTCTTTAAGATCAGTGCTTAGCTTCTTAGCTTCTTCTACCTGATACATGTTTTTCAAAGTGAATGCATTGATGTATTTTCCAAACATTGTGCCTAGCTGATCATCAAAGACTGAACCAGATTTTTTTAGTGCTTTAAGAATACCTCCTTGATAGAAGATTTCTGACAACAGTCTCCCATAGGGAATGAACTTTCTTCCTCTGTCTTTGCTTTTCCTCAATGCCCAAAGCATGTGATGAAAAATATACCTTGGCAGGTTTACTTTCTCAAACTTGACAAAGAAGTGTAAGAACACCTTGTGTTCTAGAGATAGTTGATCCACCCCTCCTCCCTTGGGTAGGAAACATTCCTGAAGTAGCTTCTGAAGAACTTTGTGTTCTTTCTGCATATATTTGTATTTCCCAGTAGCATTATTATTGAACAGGGTCTCACACACAATTCCTTTCCAGGAGTATGTCTTCTTGTTAAGGTTCCATTGGAAACTGCCATCTACATCTCGTCTACAGGCCTTTCCAATAATTTCTTCAACTGTGCTTATGAATCGACAGTTCATAATTGAGGACTCTGATTCATTTGGTTCAAAGGGGTTAACAAGTACTCGCTCTTCTCACAAGGTAGGCTATTTGTGGTCAAGTAGTTTTCACTCATAATCAAAAATGTGCCTTGATCATTTCCATACCTTTACACAATTCAAAACAATTATTGGATTTAATATAAAGCGACTGAGTTAAACAATGAATGCCGGTCTCCTTGCATATAGTACAGACACATTGAGGTTTCCTCACATTTAGGCTAGAACTAAGTGGTCCACAAACAAATACATTATTGCGGAGAACTAAATGAAATGAAATGAAATTTGTGCAAAGTACACGTTTCAGATTCAAGTAAAAACCTAGAAAAACTGGAAACTTGTACCTTGGCTTTGCGATTTGTCACAACTATATATCATTATCAAACATCTGAGATTTGCTCAATCTTTGGCTATCTTTCAAGCACTTTGAAATTTGAAGCGTTGAGCATTTTTCTTTGAAAGTCAAGCAAGAGTGATATCACACAATGGAACTTCCATATTCACATTAATTTCAAAATGAAGTACTTGACATAAACCAAAAGTGATAAACACATTATTTTAATCAACACCATACAACATTAAACAATACGAACACGACAATACTAATTAAAACAATTGTTGTACATACCACAATACATAATACGACATAATATCCCAAAATAATTAAACAAAGTTATGAGTCATTGTGCCAAAATGAAAACAACAACAGAAGCAAATATTGTTCAAAGGTAACATCAAAGTAAAGCAATTAAAAGAGATGAAGAAGAAGGAAAGAACTGACTGAAAGCTTTTAAAATATCACTCATTAAAGGTGAGCTTTCAAGTCTTTTTCTCTTCCTTCTCAGCCACGCATGTCATCAGATCCATCATCATCATTGCCTCGAGTGGAGGTCGCACTGTGCACATGTGTTGGATCAGCTTGTTCCATGTCTTCCTCACCAGCATTGTCTTCAGCCATGTTCTCATTTTTTGCAAAAAATCCACCCCCTCCATAAGGATTTGGCGTGTCTTCAGGCCAAGCTACATGCGCCTGAAAAGCTTGAGGAGTCATGAACTGCTCCATAACTTCCGGAGGGTACCCGGCGTGCTGCTGCATCAAATACTGAGATTGCTGGAAGTATGTGTTTGCTCGGTTAGTGGCAGCTAGCAAGTTCCATGTGTGCATCTTTCTATCATATTGCCATTGAGCATAGCTAGCAAAATCAAAGGCAGCAGTGGGTGGGATTTGAAATGGTTCATCTTGTTGCTCGGGTTATGATGGAGGTTCTTGAAATTGAGGTTGCCTAGAGGAAGATGCACGAATGCTCTTTGACTTTTTGGTTTCACCCATGATGTAGCGAGTAATGAATCCGTCATTGATTGGGTTCTTGATGAATTCATGGACCGCATTTGGGAGTCTCATATTGGTACATTTGATAAGACCCATGATTAAATCGGGGAAGGAAAGGCGGGTTATCGCTTCACCTTTGCCTTGAAGAGTGACCTTCCTAAGTTCCCAAGCAATGGTTCTAGCTATGTCAACCTTGATGCCCTTTAAAATATAGTAAATCAAGGGGCAAACATCCACGGTGCAGTCAGAGTGGTGGTTGTTAGGCTTGACATTGTACAATATAAGCTTAAGGATAACCTTGGCGGGATTGGTCATGAATTTATATTGGGCGCGATGCTCTCTCCCGGCTTCACACATGTCGTAGTTCTTTCCTTCAAGAAGGATGGTTCTCTTAATCTGTCCCTTTAGTGGTTCAAGGTCAAAGGAACCTTTATTCTGTTTGTCATGGAAGTCATCAATGTCATCTTCATCCTGTAATGGAAAGGGGTTTCCCAGATATTTGTTGATGGCTTCATGGTCAAAATGGATAGTCTGACCGCGAACATATGTTCCAAACTCAAACGGATCTGTGTGAGGGTTTTCTGGGAGAGCGCTGGCGTAAAACTCACGCACAAGCTCAACATTTAGGCTAGTTCAGGTTGGAGGAGTCTGGCCCACCCCCGGTCGTGGAAAAGTTGTGCAAAGTCCTTATAAGGTCCGTCGGGGTTTAGGTTGAAAACTCTCTGAGGCCACATAGATTGCTTCAGCAATTCTACGTATCTATCCTGATGGTAGCGAGATTTGAACCTCACGCTATCAAAGGGTTGGTTTCTTGGGGTTTGGGATGCAGAGGCTTCACATTTCTTGCGCTTATCGGTATTTGTTGGTTTCTTAGGAGCCATACTTGCAAACACAGCCAGGAAATTCATACATAATACAATATGCAGTCAAATATCAGTATGGGATGGAAAAAATATATCAGCAAAGGCACCACAGTTTCAGACACTTGATTGCACAAAAATTTTGCAAGTACTGATGCAACTCGCCTCGCAAGTAGTTTTACTCGCAATGGCGAGTTGTTGAAATTTTTTATGGGTTCAGATGAGCACTTCGCCGTGGCGAGTGATGAACTTCGCCATGGCGAGTGATGAACTTCGCCATGGCGAGTTGCTAAGTTTTCTCGAAAAAATTAAACCCTTTTCACAAAAATGAATCTATCATGTTTTTCGTCCCTAAATCGACACAGAGATGATGCCAAATCAAGACTCATTCAAAATCTTACACTAAACCCATTTGATTTTCAAATTTTACAAAATTAGGGTTATTTCCAAAAGTTGTTGTTCTTAAACTAGCAAAGAGTCAATGATTCAGAATCATCTCATGTCTTATGTGGTTCGAATTTTGATCATAAGTTGTCACAGAACTTAGTCCTCTAACCTAAGGTTCACATGGATTTATAAATCATGCAATAAAGCTTAAAAACAGTGAATAAAGTGAATTACAAACCTAAATTAAGTAATGCAAGTGCAGAGAAGATAAAGATGAATTGGATTTGACTTGATTTTGACTTGGATGAAGATTATGTGACTTAGGGTTTGTGTGTTTTGAGAGAATTTTTTTTATGATTTTTGGATGAGAGAGAAATACAAAACCAAAACTAATGAGTTAATGGTTGGTGATGAATGGTTGGGAGGGAGTTAATGTGAGTTAGTGGCCTTGGTATCTGAAACTGTCAGAACTGCTACAACTCGCCTCGCGAACAATTTACTCGCAATGGCGAGTACTTTGGTAGTCAATGCAGTCAAAAACCAGTTTACTCGCAATGGCGAAGTTCATTAGCTAGACGCCTTTTTCATTGAATATCATGGATTGTAAAGTGAAATTGTCGACGTAAGCCGATCAATCTCACCACCAAAATATGACTTTAACCACTGGCCATTCATTGTCCAGCTAGCTTTTGTAACTAGATCCTCAAGTTCCACTGCACCATATGGTTTGACTTCCTTAACCATGAAAGGTCCGAACCATTTTGACTTCAATTTGCCCGGAAAGAGCCTCAATCTTGAATTGAAAAGCAGTACCATCTGTCCAGGTCTGAATTGTCTTTGAATGATCTTCTTATCATGGTATTTCATGGCTCTTTCTTTGTACAACTTTGAGGATTCATAGGCTTGGTTTCTCATCTCCTCAAGTTGATGCATTTGAAGCTTCCTTCTTTCACTGGCTTTCTCTTGATCAAAGTTCAGAAACTTAACTGCCCAAAATGCTTTGTGTTTGAGCTCTACCGGTAAATGACATGATTTTCCGTAAACCATTTGAAATGGAGTAAGGCCTATAGAAGACTTGTATGCTGTCCTATATGCCCACAAAGCTTCATCAAGCTTCGCCGACCAATCTTTCCAAGATGCCGAGACTGTTTTCTCAAGAATCCTCTTTACTTCACGGTTTGATACCTCGGCTTGGCCATTTGTTTGTGGATGGTACGGTGATGCTACTTTGTGTTTCACACCATAGTGATCTAGGGCTTTGGCAAGTTGTGTGTTGCAAAAGTGTGATCCTCCATCACTTATCAAAACACTTGGTGTTTCGAATCGGGTGAAGATATTCTTCTTGAGAAACTTTACCACCGTCTTGCTATCGTCTTTTGGCGATGTGACGGCTTCCACCTACTTTGAGACATAGTCAACGGTAACCAAGATATATTCATTGGAGTATGATGATGGAAAGGGGCCTACAAAGTCTATACCCCAACAATCAAACACTTCAACTTCAAGAATGCTTTGTAGAGGCATTTCATTCCGCTTTGACATTCCCCCGGCTCTTTGACACTCATCACAATACTTGCAATGTGTATAGGCATCTTTGAAAAGTGTTGGCCAATAGAAACCGGATTGAAGTACCTTTGCGGAGGTTTTCTCCCCATTGAAGTGACCTCCATAGGGAGAATTGTGACATTGCCACAATATTTTCTTTCCCTCTTCATTATTAACACACCTTCGCAAGAGATTTTCCGCTCCAATCTTGAATAAGTATGGCTCATCCCATACATAATGATTTGCTTAATGGAGGAACTTTTTGCGTTGTTGCCATGTATAATCTTCTGGAATGAATTCAGTTGCTTTGTAGTTCACCATATCGGCAAACCATGGTCTTTCTTTGATTGCAAGCAACTTCTCATCGGGAAATTCTTCAAGAACTTCCGGTTCATTCCTTGTCACCTCATTTTTCATCAACCTTAAAAGGTGGTCAGCCACAAGATTATTTGTACCTTTCTTGTCTTTAATCTCTAAATCAAACTCTTGAAGTAACAACATCCACCGGATGAGCCGTGGTTTTGAGTCGGATTTAGTAAGCAAATACTTGATGGCTGCATGGTCAGTGTAAACAATAATCATTGAACCTATGAGGTAAGAACAAAAATTTTCTAATGCATACACAATTGGAAGTAATTCTTTTTCTGTGGTAGCATAATTGATTTGTGCTTCATTTAAAACTTTACTCGCATAGTGCATGGCATGAAAAATTTTGTTCTTACGTTGACCTAAAACAGCACCAACAGCGTAATCACTCGCATCACACATCAATTCAAAATTAAGATCCCAATTAGGAGCAGTGATTATTGGTGCGGAGGTCAACCTCTCTTTCAAAGTTTCAAATGCATTTAAACATTCATTATCAAAAAGAAAAAACTTATCTTTATTGAGCAGGTTGCTCAATGGTTTGGCTATCTTCGAGAAGTCTTTGATAAATCGTTGGTAGAACCCGACATGGTCAAGAAAGCTTCGAACACCTCTGACATTCACCGGTGGTGGGAGCTTTCCGATCACATCAATCTTTGCTTTATCCACTTCAATGCCTCTTGATGAAATTTTGTGACCAAGTACAATGCCTTCGGTCACCATGAAATGGCATTTTTCCCAATTGAGTAAAAGATTGGTTTCTTTGCACTGCTTCAACATGGTGTCCAAGTTGTTCAAGCAAACATCATAGGATGATCCAAACACGGAGAAATCATCCACGAATACTTCAATTCTCTTTTCTATCAAATCGGAGAATATCGCTTGCATACATCTTTGAAATGTTGCAGGTGCATTGCATAAACCAAACGACTTTCTTCTATAAGTAAAAACTCCAAAAGGACAAGTAAACACCGTCTTTTCATGATCCTTCGGATTGATGGTGATTTGGTTATAGCCCGAGTAGCCGTCAAGGAAACAATAATAAGCTTGACCGGAAAGACGTTCAAGCATTTGGTCTATAAAAGGCAATGGAAAATGGTCTTTCCTTGTAGCTTGGTTAAGTCTTCGGTAATCATTACACATCCGCCACCTAGTGACGGTTCTTGTAGGGATGAGTTCATTCTTCTCATTCTTGACTACCGTCATGCCACCCTTCTTTGGCACCACTTGTACCAGGCTCACCCAAGCACTATCCGAGATCGGATAAATCATGTCGGCCTCAAGTAACTTAACCACTTCTTTACAGACTACTTCCTTCATAGTTGGATTTAATCGGCGTTGAGGTTGAGCCACTGGTTTGAAGTTCTCTTTCATATTGATCTTATGCATACAATAAGAGGGACTTATGCCTTTGAGATCAGACAACTTCCAACCTATTGCTTCTTTGTTGTGCTTGAGAACTTCAATCAACTTCTTTTCTTCAATGTTTGACAAAGAGCTACCAATGATCACCGGTTTTGTATCGTCTTCTTCAAGGAACACATACTTAAGATGTGACGGCAAGACTTTCATTTCAACCTTTATTTCTTCAACCTTGTCTTTTTCTTTCAATTCCTCAATTTTTGTTTTGTTCGGAGGAATTTCTTTCAAGGTTTTGAGCTCTTTCAAACATTCTTCAATTTCTTTTTCCTCCTCCGCACTAAGAACATTAAGTGCGTCGGTGAGTACTCTTTCAAGAGCCGTTGGTTTGTGCAATTGTTTTCTTGTATCTATGACCACCTCATCCATTGCATCCACCTTAAAACAAGCTCCTTTGTCTTTGGAGTGCTTCATTGCGTTATGGAGGTTGAAATTGATTTCTTCATTATCAAGCCGCACCTTCATCAACCCATCATCATAATCAATCACCATCCTTGCGGCTAACATAAATGCTCTTCCAAGAATTAATGACACATCATCATATTCTTCGATGTCCATCACCACAAAGTCCACGGGGAATACAAATTTATCCACTCTAACCAAGGCATCCTCGGCTATCCCCATTGGTCAGGTTACGAACTTGTTGGTTAGTTGTAAGGTCATTTTAGTCAACTTAAGATCTAGGCCACCAACTCGTTTGACAACAGAGTATGGGATAAGATTAATGCTTGAGCCTAAATCAATGAGTGCTTTACTGACATTAATGTTACCAATAGCTATCGGCAATGTTACTCTTCCGGGATCTTTCTTCTTCTTTGGTAAACGCCTTCGGATGATTGCGCTACAATTAACATCAAGTTGAATTGTTTCATTATCTTTGTAGCGATGCTTCTTGGACAATATCTCCTTCATGAACTTGGCATGAGTTGGCATTTGTTCAAGAGCTTCGGCAAATGGAATGTTGATCTCTAATCTCTTGAAAATATCAATAAATCTCTTGAAATGCTTCTCCAAGTCCATCTTTGATTGAGATTTAGGATATGGAAGCTTATGGGCCGGCATATCCTTCCCGATTTCTTTCTTCTTACTCTTCACCACATCCTTTTCAACTAAAGCTTCATCATTTTTTTGATTTTTTTTGATTTTTTTCTTTTTCGACTAAACTCCTATTATTTACATCTTCCTCATCACTATGTACATCCTCTCCTTTCTTCTTACTCCTTTCATCTTCCTTCTCTTCTTGATTTTCAACTACTTCTTTCTCCACCTCCAAGTTGTCACCAATCCCTTGTCCAATCACTTTGCTGCTTCGTGTTGTCACGACTTTGCATTGTTCATTCTTTGGATTGTTTTGTGTGTTTGCCGTGAAGGTTCCTCCTTGTTGATTGGCCAATAGTTGAGAGATTTGGCTCAAGTGTTGAGCTTGTTGTCCCATTTGCGTCTCAAAATTCTTTATAGACGCTGTGTTGTTTTGTTGATTGGCCATTGTAAGTTGCATGAATTGGTTGAGGGTGTCCTCCAGCTTTTGAGTACGGTCTTATGGTGGTGGATATTATTGAAAATTATTGTATGGCTGTTGATTGGATGGCCCGGCAGTAGGCCTCCATGGTTGTCCGACGTTGTTTCCTCTTTGAAAGTTGTTGTTGTTCGGATACCGTTGTTGATTTGAGTTGCTCAGATATTGACCTTGGAATTGTCCCGACCTTTGTTGGTTGCCCACATAGTTTACTTCTTCTTCAAGTTGTGGTGGACAATAGCCCGTTGGATGATCACCGGAACACATTTCACAAAAATGGACTTGTTGATGCCTTTGTTATCTTTGTATTTGTTCTTGACGAGTTTAGGCATCTCCTTCATTTGATTCTTTATCTTTTCCATTTGTTGAGTCAAGAGTTTGGTTTGAGCTAGATTTGCATCACTTGAACCTAGCTCAAGAGTTCCGGACTTTCTTTATGCACCATTTCGGTTGTGTTTTGCTGCTCGGTCATTGAGTGCCATTTTGTTGATAATGTCTACTGTGTCTTTAGGACTGAATGCCATCCATGAACCATGTGCAACCGCATCAAGGATAAGCTTTGGTTCTGGTAGTAATCCTCCACAGAACATATGGATTTGAGTTGTATCGTCAAACCTGTGCTTTGGACACTTTCTCAATAGTGAGTTGTATCGCTCCCATGCTTCACATAATGATTCATCTAAACCTTAAGCGAACATGGCAATTGCAGTTTTTGTGTCCATATGCTTATGGTCCGGGAAGAATCTTTCTTGAAATGCTTTCTCCAATGCGTTCCAATCATTCATAATCTGCGGCGGTTGATCAAGATACCATTCCCGAGCTTTACCATTGAGTGAATGTTGGAACAACCATAGAAATGTAGCCTCTTCATCAGCTTCAGATGCACCAAGACTATTCGCTAGGCCATAAAACACCGAAAGATGTTGATAAGGATCTTCATGATCTAGCCCGGCAAAAGGATGAGATGTAACGAGCTGTATTGTTCCAGACTTCATCTCTATCTATTTCTCTTTCTCCTTTCCAAGATGAGCTAGCCGTCTTGGACTTGTCCAGCAAGGCATCACACTTTGATTGCCTTCCGGAGGATTTTGACCAATTCCAGCCATTGTTTCTTCTTCTTGAATGGTATATAATGAAGGAATGAAAGTTGAGGTTCCTTTTTGTTGTGCTTGCTTGGCTTGCCTCTTCTCTCTTCTTGTTTTATTGTTGTTCTTGCGGGCTGTTCTTTCGATTTCGGGATCGTATTCCAAATCTTCTGGTGGAACTGTACCTCGCATACAAGAATTCAAAGATCTAACCAAAGAATATTAGCAACAAAAAGGATAATAAATGAAATATATATACAAGAATAAATATGTGCAAAATTTGCTTAAAACGATAAAATAGTCGCGATGTCTATGATATCTAAACGACAGTCCCCGGCAGCGGTGCCATTTTGATGTAGTATTTTTACACAATCAAAAGTAAGTATTATATGTATCGTCTCCTTAGGGGCTAGTGCGATATCATGGACCGTTCGACACCAAATATCATTCTAAGTTAAAAGAGTAGTTGTTTGTTTGTTTATAACTAAATTAACTATGTTGCGAGAATAAAAGTTGAGATTAATAAGGCGTGAAACTTGTTAGGATTAGAGTTCCTCGATCAAGCGTCACACTTAACCGAATGATCATTGTCGCGTCATTTTTCGGAGATCAAGGCTATTTGATTAGCGTTTGACTCACTATTTTATTTCACGACTGAACATTTAATTTTAAGAGAAAAGGGGAAAAAAGTTCGAAACACCCCTTTGAAAAGATT
>Ga0228710_1004004_pt1 | contig 23295 bp, 12 predicted proteins | sample MedpolnodulmetaG_FD_177995 | JGI IMG/M metagenome (GOLD analysis project Ga0228710, IMG submission 177995) | Root nodule microbial communities from Medicago polymorpha collected in Santa Monica, California, United States - pink nodules | ecosystem: Host-associated > Plants > Roots > Nodule...
AGTAAAGGAGAAAAAAAAAAACATATATATATATATATATATATATATATATATATTCATATCATGTTTGTTACATTTTTCTAGTATTTAAATTCATTCTTATCTATTTATTACACGTGTTATTTGTATTGAAAATTGATGGCATTTTCGAAAAGAGAAAAGACAACTCAAAAGAATTGAAAGAGGTTATTTTCTTTATATATAGTATAGATAATATTGAATTATAGTAAGTCATAAGACTAATTTAGATATATGAATTCCAGCAATCCTAAATTTATAATTTACAATCTTACTCTCAAAATTATTTTATTATTATTATTATTATTACTAGAAAAAAACGAGCACTCACGTGTGCGTCTTTCCGCTCTTTTTATTACGATAACGTTTGAAAATTATGAACGATGTTTTTTTATGAAATTTTAATTTTGATTAAAAGTAAAAATATAAATGTTTTTTTCTTTCAAATTATAACAAAATTAAACTAATTAGGATTATCTATTTCAATGAAACTAACAATATAACAAAAAAAAAATATAATCTAAATTATTATTATTTTAATGACACCAACAACCATCTTTGTTATAGAAAAAGTTGTTGTTTAACGCTATAATTGGGATAATAAAAAATTAAGTATAGATACATTCATCTAGTTTGTTACATTTAACAGATAGAGAAAAAAATTGAACATTTGTAGTTGTTACACTTTTATTTTAATATATAAATTTATTGTTATCTATTTGTTACATGTATTATTTATATTAAAATTTTAAGATATTTTTTAAAAGAGATAAAGTCAACCAAAAAAACGGAAAGAGGTTATTTTCTTCATGTATAATATAAATATAAATATAAGACATATTATTTTGTTCTTAAATTTTAGGATGTTACAACGAGCACGGGCTCGTGCTTAACAAGCATTTGTTGCTAGTTGTATAATTAATTGAGCAAATCTTCACTTATTAAGTAACGAGAATATTTCTCATCTCCTTTGTTTCGTTTGTACTATATATAATATAATACTAGAACTAGAACAAACATTCAAATTGTTTGCTTCGCTTTGGAAATCCAATCCAAACTATGTGGCAGCAGCGGTTGCTCTATCAGCCCAGTTCAGCATCGGTGATGGTCCTCCCCAAGGAACTTATAATGGAAATCTTCTCCTTGCTCCCGGTGAAACCTCTTATGCGATTTAGATGCGTTAACAAGTTTTTCAAAACTCTCATCTCCGATCCTCACTTCATTCAAATGCATCGCAATAAATCAAAACGAAACCCAAAGTCTATTGATTGGTGTGTTGTAGACTTTCCAATTTCTCGATTACTCGAGATTTCATCGGCCACCATTCATTATTATCCTTATTATGACCTGAACAAGGATTACTCTACATGGCGGGTCGTTGGTTCATGCAATGGATTGCTATGCTTGACTTATGATCATCGGCGCTGGGTTCTCTGGAACCCAGCCAATATGACAAAATCATCTGAATTTTTTACACCCTATTTGGTTGATCATTTTTTGTACTCTTTTGGTTATGATAATTCCACTGGAACTTACAAGGTGGTAGCATTCTCTAATAATATGCAACCTGGTTTTCAGATAAGCATGGTTCTCAGCATAGGGGATAATTCTTGGAGAAATATTCAATGCTTCTATCATAAGTTTGCTAGTAGACACAACAATGGTGTGTATGTGAGTGGTACTATTACCTGGTTGGCCCTTCGCAATTCCAATAGTGTAACCATTGTTTCGCTTGATCTCTCGACTGAGACATACACTCGACTGATTCTACCTCAAGGTTTTAATAAGGTGCCCTGTTCACTACCAAAACTTGTGGTTTTGATGGATTGTCTTTGTTTTTGTCATGATTTGGAGCAAAACCATTTTGTTATATGGCAGATGAAGGATTTTGGAGTTCAAGAGTCTTGGATTCAATTATTTAAAATTAGTTATCGGAGTTTCTCTTCATGCTACAAATATGGTGGAATGTGGTCTATGTTTCCATGGTTGAATTTGGTCCCATTGGGTCTTTCTAAGAATGGTAATATCCTGATATTGGCAAATTGCGAAGACCTAAAGGCATTTATCTATAACTGCAGATACAATATAGTGGAAAGTATGGTTTTGACTCATTAAAAGTGAGTTTCTCTTCACTTGTTTGGATTAAAGGCATTTGATCCGTTTTATGTTTAGCAAGTCTTATGCTTCATGAACTGTGCTCATATTCTCAAATATTTGACGGTGTAAGGTTATGTGCATTAATTGGTAAAAAATAGATGCACAGAAATGCTTTTTTTGTATACTTTACTGCTTCACTCTCTTGGTGTGTGCAGTTTTGTACTCTTTTGGCCAAACAAAGAACTTATAAATGTTTTATGGTTAGCTGGGTTCATCCTTTGTAGATCATATTTTTTAGCCAATACCCTTGCATGATTGATTTAAGTCATGGACATGATATTATGAAATTGAAAGTCAAACATGTTCAAACAAATATATGATGTATTTGCCTAATATTAATGCATGATTATTTCGTTTGCTTGTGCTTGTGTTTTATCACTTTACACTTACATTTATCACATGAACTTTTGCAGATATTACTTCTTGTATGGACTTGTGGACACTATGGAAAGACAAGTATAGAAGATCGATGCTGCAATGGGAGATGTTATTGGCTAGAATGTGATATTGTCTAGCAAATTTTTTTTTTTGTTGGGATCATTTAAGTCTTAGTTATTAGTTTCTTTTGAATTTGCTAAAAACATGTAATAACTGAAGAACAATATTCCTTGTGTTGTCACTTGCTGTGTTAGTTAGACTGGAGTATTTAAATAATGCAAAATTGTTCAGTTTTATTTAATTTTTTAATTTCTGTCTCTTATTCTTTCTTACATTTGGAAATTATGTAGTGTATTTATGATTGGTTTTTTATCATCTGTTATCTATAAAATTTTACAATGCCGCTGTTAAAAAATAAATAAAAAATATATTTTACAATGCCATCTCCACACTTCTTTGTTTTATTGCACACAATGAGCCTAGCCATCACAATTCACAAGTGTTACTCAACAAATATCGTACAGAACAGTGTTTATTTCATAGCTATTCTTCAACGATTTAATACAATTTTCTCTAAGCTAATCGTAAACTATTTTTTTTCCGATATCTAACCATAAATTATATGAATATATCAAGTAGTCCTAAACTATATGAAATCTGTCAATTTAATCGTTAAGGTGTATAGAAAATCCGTCAATTTAATATCAGACATCTTAATACCACTTATTAAATTGATTGACTTTATATATTTTTGGAACTATTTAGTATATTTATATAGTTTAATGACTAAATTGGAGAGATGGTAATATTTTAGAGATTAAATTGATAGTTCTTATTTGAAAATCTAATAAATTTTTGCGGTTTAGATATAGATTTCTAAAGAGATGTAGAGTTTTGTGTAACAGAGGATATAACTTTTGAGAGTAAAAATATAATATTTGGAAACTATTTTGTGACCGACAATCTTCTTTTCTCTTTGAATTGATCAAAAACAATAGAGAGAGAGAGAAAAAGATAGAAATAGTAAGAATATAATGTGAGTATGAGAGAGGATTGTCAAAAGTTATCGCAAATGATTGTACAAATTAAATATCAGTTCTCAACTTTTAAGTAAGGGTCATGCTAACCAGTGCCCCCGGGGCACTGGTTAAGCATGGTTAAGCATACAAAAAAAGGAATTTATTACCATAAAAGGAAACTTTGTTGACTTATTTATGGATTAATTACACAGTTTTCAATGCAATAATTACTATATAATTTCCCTTTTTAGTATCCTTAACCCGTGCCGGGGGCACCGGTTAACATTTCCCTTTAAGTAATTGTGTCTGAGACTCTGAGTTGTGCTAGCAACACTCTGCTTTCAACAATCACTCTAACGCTCTGGTGGTGAGGATGGTGGTGATCGGAACGGATTCCCAACGGTGGTCATGATTCGTTGGTCCTGGTGAAAGAATTGAAGGGACAGAGATGATGGCGAGGACGATGGTAGTTGTGATAACCGATGAGGACGGTGGTGTCGGAGGACCGTGGTGGTGGACGGTGGCTGCACAACCTGCTGTGCTTACAAGAGAGAAAAGAGAGAGAATGTGGTTGCTGGTTTGAGAGAGAAACCGTAAAGAAGGAAGGAAGAGGATAAGATGTGTTTTTACAAAATTGCCCCTGCTTTAATGTTGAAATGTCAAAATTATTCATGATGTTGTATTTGTGTCTGATAATTTGTGTTAAGTTATCATTCTTGATATTTAATATTGATGCATTTTTGTGGTTGTATTTGAATTCATGACTTCAGTGATGCTAAAAACTACTACTACTACGGTAGTAGTAGTATTTGCCAAAAAGAGTCTATATTTAGTATTACGATGATATGTCAATATCACGATCAATCCATCTTAATTTTTTAAAAGTTAAATTTTATACCTTCTACAAAATTAAGGTGGATCACCGTGATCTTGAATACCACACGTGTTACCGAACATTGGCAGAGAAAATATTCTTTTTATAGAGAATTTCTTTTGAGGAAACCGAATTAAAAAGTGTGAAATATATTTCCTACAAAGTCAAAAAATAATAAAATACAATTTTTTTCCCCTCAAAAAAAAAAATTTTTTTTTTTTCTTTTTGTGATTTTCTGCTTGCATGTCAAACACTTAGCCATAACCCATAAATTGAGTTTTGCTGAGTTGTAAATTGGTACATTTGGGGCTATAAAGTGCATATTTTAGTGTGGTAACTTTCTGAGAAGAAAAAAAAAAAAATGGCTTCTTCTGATGACAGAGATACAGTAGTGAAGAGTCTTAGACATTTGGGGAGAAAACTATCCAAACACCTAACTTCTTCTGTTGATATTCTTCTTGAATTACTTGATGTAATGTATCTTTTATCCTTTCTTCCATTTTTTAATGTATCTATTTGATTAATTTGATATTTCTATTGATTTTTGTGTCCTAAATTACATTGTAATTGAACTGCTGGTTTTTGTTATGTTTTTTCTGTATATCTTTGCTGAATTGCGTGTCATTGATTCAATTGTATCTTCTGATCATGAGTTTAGGGTTTGTGATATGGCTTTCTAGTAAATTGAATTTCAATGTTGTTGATTAGATGCAAACCTTATGGTTGAGTGAGGTGGAAATGCCAAGTAGCACCAACACCTCTGTTCAAAGGTGTTTCCGGTGTCCGACACTGACATATGTGATTATGTCAAATAATTCATTTTCTCAAATTATTACCGGTGTCTGTGGGGTTGACTTGGGACTTTGGAGTGTGTTCCTTTCGGGGTCTTGGGTTCGATTCTCCCCAGTGCCAATTTCGGTGGGCTAGTTTGGTTTCTTCAAAAAAGAAAAAATTACCGGTGTCAGAGTCCTGTCTGGTATACGTGTCTGTGTTGGTGTTTCATAGCTTATATGTGTGTCAATTTTTGTTTCCCAGGGATTAATATTTAGTTTAAATCTTATAGTTGTTTACTGCAATGTTTGACATTTGATGTTTCAAATTAGGCACAACAATGTAATTAGTTTTCTCTGACTTTTTTCCCTTCTAACTTTTAGAAAATGGAGCTGTTATTGTTAAACTTGGATCAAAATCCACCCGAGCCAATTCAAGAATTACTTGTACTTCCAATGAAGACACTGATTTCTGACGAACTTTTGAAACACACAGACGAAGATGTTAAGATTTCAGTCACAGCTTGCCTCACTGAGATTGCAAGAATCACGGCCCCAAATGATCCTTATGATGATGAAAAAATGAAGGTGCTTGTTTTAATTTGATGTAACTGTCATTTTTCACGAATAATAGATGATGAGTGTAAACTTTTGTAAGTAGTGCTATTGTTCGAATTAACATCTCTTGTTCAAAAAAACATAATTAACATCTCCTTTCACTGTGAACAGGAATTTTTGAAGCTTACAGTGGCAGCTTTCGAAAACTTGTCTCATGTATCTGGCCGCAGATACGAAAAAGCACTTACCATACTTGAAAAGATTTCAAAGATCAAAATATTCTTGATCATGCTGGACCTTGAGTGTGATGACCTGGTTATTGAGATGTTTCAGCGTTTCTTGAGAATCATAAGGTTAGTGCCCTTACACAGAGAGAGTCACAAATACCGGACACAAGACATTGACCATCATTCTAAAAATATTTTTTATGTTACTTCCGGTTTATGTAGCACTGACACATACACAAATACAAAACACGGCACTGGCATTGGTACATCAACACCTGTAATACTTGGAGAAAATTGAATGATAATGTAACACCATGTGTCGGTGTTGCATCAGTGTCAGACAACGGACACCTCTTCAATCTAAACTGTTGGTGCCACGTAGTTCTGGTTCCAAACTTGCTTAGATGAAACTTGATACCTTCATTTGGTTTTTTGTTATTTTTATTACTTATTTAATAAACAACTCTACCTATGTCATGCTTTGTTGCAAATCTTTACATGGCCGGTCCCAAGCCTGTAGAAAAGAGAAAGGCTGTGTTATCTAATCGATAATCGAAGGGAAACTTTCTTGAATCTTTACGGCATGGATCATCTATGTGATAATGGCTCTAGTAAGTCATTGCTCATAAGAAACACGTCATGGAAAAAGGCTATGACATCGTTTGATCCATGCAGCCAACCTCACCTAGTGTGAAAAGGGCTCTGATTTCTGCAATGTCTTTGTTAGATGTACTACAATTTATGAGCCTTCACCTAATAATAGCTTAAGCCTTAAGCTACTGTTAGATAAATACCCATGGATGATTTTTTATCTAACAAGTCTTTATTTTCTTAAATGTTTTGATGAGTGTTTTACATCAGTTCTTATACAAGTTACCCCTTGCTTATATTCCTAAAAAGTTGATTGGTTTTTCTTTCTTTTTCCACTTTCAAGTTTTCATTCACTTCTGGTATTGTTCGCTCAATTTAAAGGTCAAACCATCCAAGTAATGTCATCGAATCAATGGAGATAGTAATGACCGGGATACTCGATGAAAGTGAAGATATTTCCTCAGATCTACTTAGGCCTTTATTAGAGAGTTTAAGAAAGGAGAACCAGGTAACATGCTTTGCATTGTTCATTTTGTTATTTGTTATTTCATGTCATTATATTTTACTTTGTCAATCTTATTGGATTTGATTTTCCCCAGATGATTTCACCTATTTCTTGGACTTTGGGGGAGAAAGTAATCACCAACTGTGCTGTCAAACTTAAACCTTATCTCATGAAAGCAGTTGAATCCTCAGGCAGAGCTCCCAATGAGTATGCACAAATAATTACTTCTATTTGCCACAATAAATCTGAATCCCCAGAACGTAATCATTCGATGGCGGTACTTAACCTTAACTGTTGTTGTTATTCTTTCATTAGTATGTGTTCTAAATGAACTGCCTTCAAATTAATTCTTTTGGAGAAGTGCTAAGTGGATTATAAAAGAAAGAATAACTGAGAATTTGAAATTGATGCAAGGATTGATTGTGTTGCTATGCTTCAGGTTCAGGATGATGAGAACAATCTTGATGTACCTAAAGATGCTCCTGAAGAACCCTGTGACGTAAATTATCTTTGTCCTTTCTCGTTAAGCTTTTGGATTATTAAATTTTTCAGTCATAATTATAATGCTGGCTTCATCAAATCATTGGTCATTATTTTTGTAATACATTTATCTTCATTATTCTTAAAATCAGGTGACTACAGGGGTTGAAATGGATAATACTTATGTGAGAGATGTCCAAATTATGGATGAGACAAAGTCGGATATAAGAAGTACCAATGCAGCTACAGTCGACGATGAAGGAACAAAAAGTTCTGATTCAAAAAGGAAACTACATTCTTGTCCAACTACAAACTCCGAAAGACGGAATGCAAAAACTAGTTCTGAAACTGGCAATTTAGAGTCAGATCAGGAACTGAACTCCAAAACTCAGCTGGATACTGTGCCAAGGAAGAGGGCGCGTAAGCCTAACTCCTTAATGAATCCCGAGGAAGGCTATAATCACTCTTTTGTTCATAAGCAGTCAAGTACTAGAAAATCATCGCAATCCAACAAAAAGGCTCATGATGACAGCTGTGCTCTTTCGCCATCTGATAACCCTTCTTCCAGAAAGGATAAGACGCAGTCAAAGCCTGAAACTGTCGGTGAAGCTCTAGTTTCTGATCTTAAAAATGGGAAGATTGCAAAACCTGCTAAATCCAAAAAAACCTGTGATAAAAGTAGTGATGTTCCGTGCATTGAAAGTCCTGATTCTTCCAAGGGTATTAGACCGTCAAATCCTGAAGGTATGACCAAAACTCCTGAAGCTTTAGTTTCGGAATCTAAACATGGAGAGAATAGAAAAGATGTTCCCATTACAAAGGATACCATTCATGAAGGAAGCTCTACCAAACGACGCCGGCGAAGGAAAATTAGTAGCATTGGGGATCAAAATGATCGCCCTAATTCTGCGTCAATATCGAAGGATGATAATTTGAGTCCTTCACATAAGAAGACTTCTGTTGAATCCCATGGCGTTGGGAAGAAAAATAAATCTAAAGTAAGGAAGGATTCTGAAGAGAAACATTTGACGGATGATAATTTGAATCCTTCACATAAGAAGACTTCTGTTGAATCCCGTGGTGTTGGGAAGAAAAATAAATCTAAAGTAAGGAAGGATTCTGAAGAGAAACATGACGCACCTGTTGGAAAAATCAAATTATGTATAAAGTTTGATGGAAAAGTTGTTGTGCCTCCTCAATCAATAGTTGCTAAGATGGAATCTGAGGTTCTTTGTGAAGATGAGGGGAGACAAAAGTCGAGTACAAATACTAAGGTAGAAAATAGAGCAGAGGGACGAACCTCAGCTCAAATAGAAGTTGACAAAAGGAAAAGAAAAACTTCTACTTCTGATAAAGGTGTCAACAAATCATCTGCTATGAAGGTATAACAAGTTTGAATAAAATTTGATGTGTAATTGTTTGTTTGTTGAACTTTCCATTATCATTATTCTTCGTTATAATTTAGACTCTAAAAAAAATCTTTACTTTTCTTTAGGCACATGAACCTGAAGACCTTGGTAACTCATTGGTTGGTAAAAGGATCAAGATCTGGTGGCCATTAGACAAGCTGTAAGAATCTTAATATCACTATTTTTTACATTCTGTTTCTATGTATTTTTCTGCTACCAGTTTCAAAGCAAGATTACTTTGGTCTTAGCTACACTAGGACAATGCTTGAATTTATTTTCAGTATTTGTCTGTGTATAAGTTGCCTGCTTTATTTTATGCAGTAACTATTGTGTTGTGTGTAATTATTTTCTGCAGATATTATGAAGGTGTTGTCAATGCTTATGATCATGTCAAAGGAAAGCACAAAGTGTTGTACGACGACGATGTTGAGGAACAGTTAAATCTCAAGAATGAGCACTGGGAACTAGCTGATGTTAATGTTTCACCAGATAAGGTTAGTACAAAACTCTTATCATTTTTATTAAATTATTGTTTTACACACAAATGTATATATCGCGCATACTGATACTTCCAGGGGCATCTGATATGAAAGTATATAACCTTGTACCATCATGTATCTCATTATGTACAGGGCAGAAAAAAACGTAGAAAAAGCCAAGTTGAAGTCTCTTAAGGGTGAAAAGATCCCTATCCAGGTGAGTTTGCATTCTAGGCAAGACATTTGGGTTTTGCAAACTTTAAAGCACTGACACAACGGACAGTAATAATTTGAGAAAATATAAGTGATCGATGTAACCACATATGTCAGTGTCAGACAACGGTCACACCTTCAATCTGAAGTGTCGATGTTGCATAGTTAGTAAGTTTTTATTTGGGTCCTTATTGAAAATTTTGATGGATCAGTAAGGGTACAGTGATAGGACACCTGGGCCGAGTCTGGTAGTAGAAGTGACTCTCAAAAAGCCCATAATATGGCAGGTTTACTTTTCATTTTCTGGTGTAAGAGAAGAATCTTGTTCAATTTCCATCCAATAAACACACTGTTCCATTCCATTATTATATAATTTGTGGGTTCTATATACAACTTCTGCAAGCATTTTCAAATCTTTCATTTATGTTGTTGCAGATCTGATTTGGTTGATGATTTCATGGATGATCCACCTATATCACCAAAAGAATGAAGACTGATTCACACACCAAAAAGTAGATAGGTCTATAGGAAATGTGTCAAACTTTATGTACTTTCTGTTAGAATGGAGAAATATATACATATGTGCATATATATTGGAACATGTGAATTTTATCGTAGTTTGAAGACTTAATAGAGAAATTTTGATGAATTCAGAGATTGTCTATTTTATGATGAAACGAAAATCAACTTCTCTAATTCTATCCTCCCAATCATAAAAGCACAATCTTTTAAGTTTTGTTCATACATATATTTTATATAATTTTAGTTTAATGTTAAAAACTTTTTACAAAAATTGGTGTAAATGGTTTATATAAAAACAAAGTATAATAATCTTGTTAAGTATAACTCATCTTGTTAAGTATACTCATATGGCAAAAGACCATTATTTTCTTATTTCTGAAAATTATTTCCTAATTCTCAGTACCAAGTGAGTGTAAATTTCGTCACTATGCTCTTTAAAACAAAAACATAAAACAAAAAGAGTATATAACTTAAATTGAATATAATTTATGTAAGAACTAAATTTGAAAGGTTACAGATTTATAAAGACTAAAATCATACTTAACTCCATAAAAATTATATTTAATTGAGTATATTTGTAACTTTATTTATAATATCGTATATAAAAGTTAATCTCTAGATTACATGTATTATTTTCCTTTTTTTTTTAATGTTAGGTTCAAGTCTCGGACTTTTTCTTTTAAAAAAAAATAAAATAAAAAAGTCCTTGGACTTTTTTTCTCTCCTTTTAGTTTAATCTAATCTTAGCTTATAGAAAGAAAAAAAATTAACATTAAAGGTACAATTTCTAATTTTTAATCGAGTCTAATTCCAAAACATAATAAATAAAAGGGAAATAAGAATCTAGTCTCTGATTTCATTTGGATAATACTGTTATAAAACAATGCTTAAAAAAACGGAGGATGTACTTTTTATTTTATATATAAATATATTAATGTGTTGCAAATATGATATTATTTGATCATTTAACCTTTAATATTTTAAAAATATATTCAACATAATTTAAAACAAAATAATGCATCATAATTTTTGTGTCCAATTCCTAAGAAACAAATGGTCTTAGTGATATGAAATTCAGCCAAAATGTAAATAAAATTTGACCAAAATTATACCTACGAAGAAGAATAAAATATTCCTTAAAAATACACAGTATTAATAAAATATGACATATGTTTTAATAAAGTGGTGGCTTGAGCTCACCCAATGGTAAAAAATAAATTATTATGTTAAAAAATATTTACTCTCCGTAAAAGGAATTTCTTCGGGGAACTTCTATCAACAAACGCTTCCTTGCTGCTGACCACCGCCGTCTCTGAAATCTGAACCACCGCAACGCTGAACGAAGGTGATTCCTCTGTTAATTCTCAGGTAATTCACCTAAATTCTATAGTAATGGCTTATAAAGCACTGACACAGACGCATGACACCGAACACGACACAGACATGTCGACATCGATAATAAAATAAATGAATTTTGAATGTTAGTGAATATCTAATTTATTTATTATTAGAGGATCAAGATTTGAATTTGTGTGTTTATTAGTGATTTGAGAAGGTTCCTCCACTGCTTGTAGTTTCAGCTCATAGCATAAGACCACAGTATCTACAGTTATCAAAGGATTTGTTGTGTTTTCCCCATAATAGTGTTTGGTAGCTTTCACAATGAGAGTTAAGACCTAGTTCAACTGACAATGCCGATATTGACACCTCACCCGGACTCGAACTATGTGTGAGTTTCAGTGGTGCTTTGCCAGTTGCCACTTCATTTACAAACAAACAAAAAAATTGTTGTAGTTTTCCCAATAGTCGGAGGTTCCTTCCTTGATTTTCGTATTTCCTCATAGGCGAAATAAGGTAATTAGGTGATATAGCATTTGTATATGATTAATCGATCTTTGAACAATCTATGCATTTTGTTGTAATTTCAATTTGGATGATCCACGAAATCAATTGACGGAGAATTATAGTACAAATTACAACATCTTCAATTGTGATTGTGCTTCTTTGGAGATTCTACTGCATAATATTAATGCTAAATCATTGGAAATGACTTTTAAATTGTAACCATCTTCTTATACAGGAAGGTTTCATTTAGCGTTGTTGACAATGACTAAATGGGATACAATCCTATCTCTTCCGGTACAAAATCCTCGCACCTTGGAAATTTCTTCTCATGACCTAGTTTGGTCAAAAGTGGAAGGTTGGAATCATAAAATAGATAGAGTTGCTCGAATCCCATTTGCCAGAGTTGGTGATTTTGTGAGGGGTGAATCTAATAATAAAGAATGCCCTGCAAGTTTTTATGTTAGCGCAACAAGGCCAAAGCGTGGTGGACGACAATCTCCATCAAAGCCTTTCAAGCAAAAGGTTGATGGCACACTAGAGTATATTCTGTAAGTTATGAATGTCTTTATTTGGTATTTGATATCTCTTGTTCGATGATCTGATTTTTGTATTTCGTCTAAGTGTAGATTTTTATTCCATTTCTATGTAGGTATTGGTGTTCCTTTGGTACTACAAAAAAAGGTGGAGTTGTTCCAAAGAAGAAAAAAGCTGGTCGACCAAATACAAAGCGAGGTTGCACCTGTCACTTCATTGTGAAACGCCTCGTTGTTGAACCTTCGGTTGCCCTGATCATATATAATAATGAGAAGCATGTGAATAAAAATGGTTAGGATAAAAAGGCTGCTGGAACAAGTGCTGAGTTTGCCCCATATATTTCAGAAGATCTCCGTCTTCGGGTTTTATCTCTTCTACATGTCGGAGTGTCAGTGGAGACCATTATGCAGAGGCACAATGAATCAGTTGAGAAACAAGGTGGTCCATGTAACCGTGATGACCTTTTGACTCACCGTTATGTTCAACGACAAGAGAGGGAAATCCATCGTTCTACATATGAGCGAGATGTTGATGACTCTGTTAGTATCAGCATGTGGGTTAAAAGCCATCAGAGTAATGTTTTCTTCTACGAAGATTTCTCTGATTCTGATCCATTCGTTTTAGGCATTCAAACTGAGTGGCAGTTGCAACAGATGCTTAGGTTTGGGAACCGCGGTCTGCTTGCGTCTGATTCAAGTTTCGGTACAAATAAATTAAAGGTCTAATGTGCACTTTCTCGCTTGATTTTAAGTAACCAGTAACATATTACTTTCATTGCGCTTCAAAGAAACTAACATCAAGAACATTGGTAATTTCATGCAGTACCCTGTTCATAGTCTTCTAGTGTTCAACTCAGGCGAGAAGGCCATTCCTGTTGCATGGATAATAACATCAAAGTTTTCATGTTTTGATGCACATCGATGGATGAGGGCTCTGTATAATAGAATTCACATCAAAGATCCTACGTGGAAGCTGGCTGGCTTCATAGTAGATGATCCACGGTACGATGTCCTAGCAATCAGGTGGGTTCAATATGTTGACTAAGTTTGATAATTTCATCAATAATCGGTGCCTGTTTATGAAATATGAATTTTTTGCATATAGTTTTGTGCAAAAAGATGGTTGAAATGGAATGTGCTTAATATTTTAAATATAGGTTCTTATTTTCATTTTTCTCCCTTGAAAAATTGAACGTAAACTATACATTACTAAGTGCAAAGGATGGGTGAATTGGGTAAAAACATATAGTTTTGTATTTGATCTGATCAGTATGTATTTTAATATAGTATTGTGTTGGTTTGTTTTCTTCTATGACAATGCTGATGATTGGTTCAAAATTTAATATAGCAATATATTTGGCATTCTAAACTATGAGACCTTGTGTGTTTCTATATCACTTAAATTTGTTGTGATATATTGATTGACAAGTATTTATATTCCACATATTTCTCAGGGATGTGTTTCAGTGCACAACATTAATAAGTTTCTGGCGGATTCGACATCTATGGCATAAAAACATAATAAAGTGTTTGGAAACTGGTATGCAATTAAAGATATCCAAACGGCTTGGGTGGATAATGGATAAAATTTTCCGCCATCAGGGAACCATGTCACTCTTTGATGATTTTGAGGAAGACTTCATTGATGAGTCCAATTTTATGGACTATTTCAGGGCCACTTGGTATCCTAGAATGGGTTAGTAATAATATCTTTCTGTATTCTAGAATGCTACCCTTTTTCTTATAAAATTGACAAATAGTTCTATGTCAACAACCTGTTATTGTTGAGTTTGTTTTTATTGTCCTTTATGCCTTAAAAAGGAAGAAAATATAGTTTTCACTTCAAAACTAGTATATAGGCCAAGCAATTGTGGGGGATTTGGTTTCAAAATTGGCTTAAATATGTCTTTCGTCCCTGCAAATATAAGTCATTTGAATTTTCGTCCCTGAAGTTACTAATCCTTCCAATCTGCCACTGCAAGAGTCAGAGAAGTGGACAAATGCTGCTAATCATTTGATTTTTGGTCCTAATTAGATTTTTTTGCTGAGGTGGACTGTCATTAGCGACGTGGTGCCCATGTGGCAAGTGATGATTGGGCGAGGTGGTTGGCTTAAATAGGTCTTTCGTCCCTGCAAATATAGGTTATTTGAATTTTCGTCCCTGAAGTTACTAATCAGATGTAATTAGGACTAGTTTTCAAATGATTAATATTTGCAATGATAAAATGGAAGGATTAGTAACTTCAGGGACGAAAATTCAAATGACTTATATTTGCAGGGACGAAAGACCTATTTAAGCCATCAAAATTTAGTATGTATTTATGAAAATTACTTTTCAACTATAAATAAAATTTAATATTGTTTTTCTCTTGTAGACGTAAATTGATATGAGCATCTCTAAATTTCTACAAAATTATCAATAGTTTATACTTGTTACCTATTTGTGTCACTATTGCCTTTACTTTGCATAACTGATATAATAATATTTGCCGGATATTACGTGAGTGTTTGTCTGTTCATTCAATTTCATGAATTTGTTATTGGAAGTTACGTACATTGGACTTATTTTGTTCCCTTTTGTGCAGGAGCATGGGCTGATGCACTCAGAACCCTTCCGCTTGCTAGCCAGGAATCTTGTGCTGCAATCGAGTTTTACCACAACCAGCTGAAGATCAGGTTGTTGAATAAGAAAGACATCAATGCTTATGAACGTGCTGATTGGTTGGTTGACAATCTATGTACAAAAGTCCATTCTTATTTTTGGCTTGATGAATGCTTAGATAAAGACAATTTTGCACGATATTGGAAAAACGAATGGACGAGTGGTTTGACATCATGGCGCAAAGCAATGAAGATTCCAGATACCAATTTCTTAATTGAAGATGGGTGTGCCAAGGTGAAAGACGGAGATGACCAAGATAAAGCTTATATGATATCAAACCCTGGTTCGGTTTTGAGCATCTGTCATTGTTGTTGGGCAAAAGATGGCAACCTTTGTGAGCATACGTTGAAAGTTCTTAGTATCTGCCGAAGTATAGGGTCTGTTCCGCCTTCTATCAGCTTATTGCAGTATCACCAGGCGCTAAATAACATGCTGCATTGCCCACCTTTTGATTCTTTAATCCGCGATCATGCTGTCTCGTTGGCAGTTTCAGTTCAGAAGCAGTTAAATGCGCTGCTCGATAAAGAAACTGTCCATACTGCAGTGGAACCTAATAAGAAACTGAACGTTATTGATATCCATCAGGAGAACTCCATTGTAGATTCAGCTGCCCAAGATGAAGCCTTAGTTTGTGAGAGGCAAGTCATCGATGATATTTTATCTCGGGATGGTGAGAGGCGTGCTGCATGTAGAATGAGTGACATCAATGGCTACGCTGACATGGATGTTGATGAGACTGTTTCTTGTAATATTGCAAAAAAAAAGACGGGTTAGACTACTATAGGAAATGAGATTTCAGTTTCCAAACATTGTTATTGTGATCAATAATTCTCATGATCTAATGTGTTTTCCAACTTTCTGAAGCGTTCAAATTTTAGTTTTCCTTTAATGTCATGTTTTGAAGTCTCTCTGAGTGTTGGTAACTCTGGGCAGCAGAGTAGTTATTGACATTGGCGATGGTTGTTCCAAGACCTATCATGTACTAAAATAGTTTGAGAACATTTTCACACATGTGGAACTATGAACAAAGTAACTATTCTTACAAACCAATCACATCTACCAAAAGGATGTGTTTATGATTAGTTTCTCGAGATTGATTTCATTCACCAAGCATTATTGTCAAAGAGTTATATAGCTCTGTTAGTCAACAGTTGGTTGTGGAATACTTATTATATAAAGGGAAATGCTAACGAGTGCCCTTAGGGTACTCTTTAAAGAGCTTAGATAGTAAGTTTTTATGGAAACATGTGTATTCAATGCATCGGAAATTGAAGCATTAGACATTTTCAATGAATAGTTTCTTAATTTAGAATCCTTAAAGAGTGCCCTTAAGGCACTAGTTAGCCAGAGCCTTATATAAATAGCTCCTTAAATTATTTTTGAAGTTTGTAAATAGGTTCTTGAATTAACAAAAACGCATGAATGCCTAATCTAATAAGTTGATTCCACTAGTGGGTCCCACCAGTCTTGTACTATATATTTGTCTTCTAACATACATTTCATTCATGTCTAAATCCCAAATAGAAATGCGGTCAAATGTATCCCATAGTCTTTAAGTTTAACGTTTGTACAACCTTGGTCTTTTTTTTAGCTTCAAATTGGTCATGTATGTAAATAAAAGTATGACTAAGTCCTTAAAATCATAAATATATGCGTCATTACCCATTTCCATCAAACTATGTTAAAAAACACATATATGGATGTTTATTGCTGAGTTGGTAGATTCAAATTCACCGCTCTTAAGATTAGAATTCATAAGCGTATTAATGAAAAATATATCTATATGTTATGATTAAATACTCTCTCAAGGCAACCCAATCTGTGACATGAAGTTTCACACCTCCTCGGTACCACGAAAATCTTAAACCTTAAAAAACATGGAAAACTCTGTTTCTTCTCTCTCCCAACATTTCCCTCCAAACCACAAACCCAACAACATCTTCAATTTCAAACCTTCTTCATCATTCAAAACAACCCATCAAAATCAAAGAAAACAACCTAAATTCACTACCCCCAACAAGAACTACAAGAAAAACATCAACCTTAAAAAACCATTTTCAGAAGAAGATGCATTCCCATGTTCTTTACCACTCCACAACAAAAACCCAATTTCCATTTACAAAGACATCAAAAACTTCGCACGTCAAAACAAACTCAATGAAGCTCTCGCCATTTTGGATTACGTTGACCAAAATGGTATTCCAGTCAACGCCACCACTTTCTCTTCACTCATTGCTGCTTGCATCCGCACAAATTCACTTTCAATAGGAAAACAAATTCATACCCACATCCGAATCAACGGGCTCGAGAAAAACACGTTTTTGCTCACAAAATTAGTTCAAATGTACACTTCTTGTGGCTCTTTAGAAGATGCATTGAAGCTGTTTGATGAATTGCCGGGCGAGAGTAGTGTGTATCCTTGGAATGCTTTGTTGAGAGGAACTGTGATTTTCGGGGGTAGGAAAAAGCAGTATATTGATGTGGTTAAGACGTATTCGAAGATGAGGGAATTAGGGGTTGAGTTGAATGTTTATAGTTTTTCGAGTGTTATTAAGAGTTTTGCAGCCGCACCCGCGTTTTATCAAGGGTTGAAGACTCATGCACTTTTGATTAAGAATGGTTTGGTTGATAGTGATATTCTTAGGACTTGTTTGATTGATTTGTATTTTAAGTGTGGGAAGGTTAGGCTTGCACGTCGTGTGTTTGAGGAGATTCCGGAGAGGGAGAGGGATATTGTTGTTTGGGGAACTATGCTTTCTGGTTTTTCGCATAATAGGTTGCAGAGCGAAGTGTTGGAGTATGTGAAGTGGATGGTGGAGGAAGGGATATATCCGAATTCGGTTATAATGACGATTGTTCTTCCTGTCATTGGTGAAGTTTGTAAACGGAGGTTAGGTCAGGAGGTTCATGCTTTTGTATTGAAGACGAAATCGTACGCGGAGAAAGTGCCAGTTCAATCTGCTTTGATTGACATGTATTGCAAGTGTGGAGATTTAAGTTCGGCAAGGGCTGTTTTTTATAGCTCGCCGGAGAGAAATGTAGTTTGTTGGACAGCTCTTATGTCAGGCTATGCTTCGGTTGGCAAACTAGAGCAGGCACTGAGGTCCATAATTTGGATGCAGCAAGAAGGGTTTAGGCCTGATGTTGTGACAGTTGCTACTGTTCTTCCAATCTGTGCTCAGTTGAGGGCTTTGGAACAAGGGAAACAGATTCATGCTTATGCTTTAAAACATTGGTTTCTGCCTAATGTGTCTTTGTCTTCTTCGTTGGTGGTAATGTATTCAAAGTGCGGCATGGTTGAATATTCTGCAAGGTTGTTTAACGATATGGAGCAAAGGAATGTGATTTCGTGGACAGCCATGATCGATTCGTACATAGAAAATGGACATCTGTATGAAGCACTTGATGTGATAAGGTCAATGCAGTTGTCAAAAAATCGACCGGACTCGGTTGCCATGTCAAGGATGTTGAGTGTTTGCGGTGAGCTAAAGCTTTTGAAGCTGGGGAAGGAGATTCACGGGCAGATCTTGAAAAGGGATTTTACATCAGTTCATTTTGTTTCTGCAGAACTTATCAATATGTATGGAGCTTTAGGAGACATTGATAAGGCAAAGTTGGTGTTTAGTGCTGTACCTGTGAAAGGTTCAATGACATGGACTGCTCTTATAAGGGCCTATGGATATAATGAACTTTATCAGGGTGCAATTGACATGTTTGATCAGATGAGATCAAATAAATTTTCTCCAAACCCCTTCACATTTGAAGTCATTCTATCTGTATGCGAAAGAGCTGGATTTGTCAATGATGCAAGTAAAATCTTTAATTTAATGCCTAAATATAAAATTGAAGCATCTAAGGAACATTTCGCTATAATGGTCCGACTTCTTACTCGATATGGTCAACTAGAGAAAGCTCAGAGATTTGCACAAATGAGTTCTTTCTTGTAGTAAAGGCAAGACCGGCATTTTGCTTTTGAATGGTTTATAGATAGCAAACATTCCTGAACTCATATGTTACTTTTGGTTTACAAAAATTTAGTAATTTATTTGTAAGTTGTAATCATTCTTTTGGTAAAATAATACATATATCAGATTTTCCTTGAGTGGTTGCTGAATTTCATGTGTGTCGAACATCTCAGCTCAAATACCGTTGGAAAAGTATGCAGATATACTTGTTAGTTTGTGTAAATTTGGTGCAAGTTCTTGCTCTATATGTTATTAAGTGAGTGTGTGCATTTTTTCCTTCTTAAGTTGCTTATGATTCCATAATATTTTTATTATGCTTTAAATGCTAGACTTAAGATTATATACCCTACTTAACAGTAACTCTTTTCATTTCTTAGCTGGTTAGTTTTATTTTCAGGATATGCTTGATAGTACATTATCATATACTTGTCATGACTATGAAGAATATATAATGGTGGGAGGTAATCGCGTAGCACTGTAGAAATATAACAACTGTTGAGTCCTACTGTCTGCTAGATACAACTCATATACTAAAAAACACCTTGTTTAATATCTTGCTGACTATGCAGCACCGACACTTTAGATTGAATGTGTGTTCAGTGTCCAACATTGACATAAGTAGTTACATTCGATAATTCCATTTTCTCAAATTATTACGGTGCCAATGTGTTAATACTGTCTGTCTGGTGTCTATGCTTCATAGCTAGCCGATCATTTACCTTCCCACCTGTTAGTTCTGTTTTTGAAAATAGCAGTGTATAACTCACTGTCAACAACATCACAAGCCACCCTGATGAACATCTTCAACTTAATTCTTAAATATTAATAATGCACTCTTTCATGGTGACTTAAATGAAGAAGTCAACATGGTTCTTCCCCCTGCATTCCTCACAGTGACTCGTCTAAAATCTTGAGATACCACAAAACAATAGCATTCCCAAAATATTTTTACTGCTCGAATGACAGCTTCAGTTTACAACCTTATCAGTTTATGGTGAAGATGTTTTGGCTGACAACTTGGATGTGATCACATGTCAAGATACTTGCATGACAACCCTGAGAGTAATTCAATCTGTAGTTCATGCTTGTCATGGTGTATTCCACACGGCCTCTCCTGTCACCGACAACCCTGTGAGTAATTCTCTGTTTTCTATTTGTAAATTTTATCGGTTGGAACAGTCTATTTGGACCCGGATACAAGTAGCGATGTTGTGGTTATGATTCATATTGGAGTGATTTACAATATTGCAAGAACACCAAGGTTTGAATAGTTAACTTACTTTAATGATCAATGCACTAAATAAACTCTTAATCGAATACACACTTAAGATGTCGACTCCCTAATTGATACAGTAAGATGTGTTTGCCGAATCGGAAGAAAAAGACTATCTGGTAGATGGAACCGCACTTAAGAGAGAGGACGCCCTTTAGGAGAAAAGAGCTATCAACGAGATGGAGCTGTCTCTTGGTTCTCTCATGGTGATTCTTTTTTAATAAGTTAAATTTTCTATATTTTCTTTTAAAGTTGGTATCAGAGCTTGGTTGTAGGTCCTAATAGCTGCAGACATAGGATAATATTAGATTCTTGTTGGTAAATTGTGAACTTAGGCAAACTTTACTTGGGAGAAGTTATTAGTTAGTACTCTATAATAGTTTCACCTGTTATCCAAATCTGTTATTTGGAAGTTTAGAAATATCTTTATTTTGAGATGTAAGAACCCTTATATTATATATGTTATCTTTTAGGTTCTGGCTAGAATACATATTTGTAAACATGCTGATTATGTAATTGTTGAAAATACATGGAATACTGTGTTGAAATTTCCAGTAAATTACAGCTCAAACAATTGATTTGGAAACTAACTTTTTGTATTTGTCTGTCAAGTTTGGTTTTTAGACTAAAAGTATCAGTTTGTGCACCTGTCACAAGTAGAGATTTGGTGTTTGGACCGTGACAAACTCACTGAGTCGTTATTGCCGTCAACATTACCCCTCATATCCTTCCACCAGGTTCTCGACAGACTAATATATCACAACACTACAAATCCTGTCTTAACCTTTTCAGTCTTGCAACTTGCTAGTCAATTTTTTTCTAATCCCATAAAGTCTTCACTATAGACAATTTTTTCCTTTGCCAAACTTTCAAGATTTACCTACTCTTATTGTGTTACTGCTTAGATTCCTAAAAATCCAGCACCGCCTCTGTTGTATATTTCATGGTTATTCCTTGATCTCCTGAGACGTCCTACTCGTATAATGTCATCTATTTATGGTAGAAGTGTTTTTTCCGTGCCTATTTGTATGTATGGCAGGTATATCTTGATTGAAAAATAGGATTTGTATGCATGGCAGGTATATCTTGATAGATAATGCATTTTCAAAGCAATTTGACTTTACCATAGTTTGTTTCACCATAGTCAAGATAGGATTTGTCTTTCACCTAAAACATTTTCTTTATGAGTTTCACCTAAAGCACATTTTTTTTGAGTTTCACCTAAAGCTTTTGGAAAAAGAGCTTTGCTGCTGCCAATGCAATTTTGTCTGAATCAAGAGATCAGTATCTTCGTACAGAGATCTCTTGTTCACACTAAAAGAAAACAACCTTGCAAACTAGTTGGTTTGTGGCATGATTTGATAAATTCTGGCTTCTAGCAGTCAGAAGAATGATATCACATTTGTACTAAAGTTATTTTGAAAATAATGTTTACATCAAGAGAAGATTGTATGGTTGCATTGTATTTACTATCCTATAAACGAAAATTACACCTGAGTGAAAGACAAGTGGACAACAAGTTATGTTGCTGAGTCTTTTTGGATAATATCCACTAGATATGTAGCAATCCTTAGTGATAAATAGGATATAGTATTTGAGTAAAGAATGATCATTAGTGCAGGTATTGCATACAAAATTAATACAGTTATGTATTGAATGGAATAGTCAGACTGTGACAAATTGATTAACCCTATGGTACCATGAATGGATTAACAAATGGATTCACATGACTGGTTAAGTGATGAGTGAAGATAGGAATTGTTTAACCTTAGTGGAGTGTAATACTGATATCTTATAAGGGTTCCCTATTTTGTTAAGCTAGCTTATTCTTGGAAGGTATCATAAAATTGATTGATATGATGCACTTACAAGAGTAGGGTGATATGGCAAAATAAAATGTTATTGTTGCGTATTGTAGAGTTTAGGTATGCTCCAAGTCTAAGATCAGTTCAAATGTATGCATCATGAAAACCCATCACATTGTGTCGTTTGGATAAATGCTTATAGATTATTTATTCAAAAGGTTAAATATCAGAAATGTGTAGAATATTGTAAAAATCACTCCCAACAAAAACTAGAATTTTTTAACAAAACATAAATTAAATATGAATTTTTAAACATAAAAAATATAAAAATTTCTATTTAATTCATGTTTTGTTAAAAAATTCTAATTTTTTGGGAGAGATTCTTATAATATTATAATTTTTTCTGCAAAAATATGAATTCTACATATAAATTTACTTTAAAGGAGGGACCAAAAGTGAAGATGAACAATTTTTGGAGGACTAAAAGTTGAAAAAAAAATAGAGGAACTAAAACAAAAAATTAACATATTTATAAGGACCAAGAACATATTTAACCCTTTATTCAATATATAGATATAGTGTGCGTTTGGTTTAGCTTTGGATAAAATTGATTCTGACAGAATTGATTCTGACAAAATTGATTTTGAGAGAATTGATTTATACTTGGATACAATAAAACAGAATTGATTAAACAAACTCAATGTTGTTTGGATGGTTTTGATCAAAATTGCTTTTGAATGTATAATTACTAAAACGGACATAACTAAATACAAGTAAACGGATTAGTTGAATGTGCATGTAGATCAATGCGAAATGTAGATATATTATTTAATTTAAATAAATAAATTTTCTATATATTAATTTAAAAAATAATAAATACGATCATTAAACCAATTTTTTTACAAAAATATTTGTTAATATATTTTATATTTTTTGATAAAATATATTTAAGTTAAATAATACTAGAGTTTGTTGCCAAAAATGATAAAATATAGCGTAAAAGAAAGGTAAA
>Ga0228710_1004006_pt1 | contig 23285 bp, 14 predicted proteins | sample MedpolnodulmetaG_FD_177995 | JGI IMG/M metagenome (GOLD analysis project Ga0228710, IMG submission 177995) | Root nodule microbial communities from Medicago polymorpha collected in Santa Monica, California, United States - pink nodules | ecosystem: Host-associated > Plants > Roots > Nodule...
CAAAGTGTTTGTACATCTACAAAAATAAAATGATTGTAAAATTTAACTTCTATTACACACATATATATATATATATATATATATATATATATATACTCCCAGCGGAAAGAACAGCACTACATGCTTGTCTATCAACATTTTTTTATTATTATATTTAGTTGTATTTATATTTTAAGTTGTTTTTAAAATTAAATTTGAAAAATATATTAGACAGTTATGGGAAAATTTATAGCGAAAAATTGTTCGGCTAAAAGATAGTTTTTGGATATCCTATAATTTAGATTTCAATTTAAGGTTTAAATAGCACTTTATTCTTCCTTAACTTATTTTAAAAGTTCAGTTTAATCTTTTAATTTTGAAACCGATCAATTTGGCCCTTTAACTTTTTTAAAAGTTCAGTTTGGTCCATTAAATTTAAAATCGTTAAATTTGGTCCTTTAACTTATATAAGTTAATGAAACTTTTTTTCTAAGGATAAGTTAATGAAACTTATCTCCAATAGATGAATATTAAAAACTAAAATTCCATTTAAAAGTTCAGTTTGATCTTTTAACTTTAAAACCGATCAACTTGGTCTTTTAACTTATTTTAAAAGTTAAGTTTGGTCCATTAAATTTAAAAACAATAAATTTGGTCCTTTAACTTATATAAGTTCATGCAACTTGATCTCCAATAAATGAATATTAAAAATTAAATTTCCATTTAAAAGTTCAGTTTGATCTTTTAACTTTAAAACCAATCAACCCGGTCTTTTAACTTATCTTAAAAGTTCAGTTTGGTACATTAAATTTAAAACCGATAAGTTTGGTCATTTAACTTATATAAAGTTAATGCAACCTGATCTCCATTAGATGAATATTAAAAATTAAAATTCCATTTATTTCACAAAATTATATTATTTTTTTAATCAAAAAGGTTGGTAGCAAACAAAATTATATTTGACAAAAGACCAAACCAATTTAACACTCTTCGTCAAGAATTTAAGCACTAACTTAATAGTGATTGGAAAACCGTACCTACAATTCATTTGAACTTATTTTATGACATTCATATGAAAGAGGAATCTCACCCCTCTTAGAGCGCAAAGTGAAGAAAAAAAACTAAAAACAAAAAAAAAACTTGACAAGGATGAGTATATTTCAATAACTTTTGGGGTAAACAATCATTTTAGTCATTGAATGTGCGTTTTGTTGGTATAATGATTCCTGACTCAGAAAAAAATAGAAAATTATCTCCGACTCCAAAATGCATTAGCCACATTTAGCCCCCAACATTAAATTTGATCGTTAAGTGTACAAAAAAGTCTAAATGACATTTAGAATGTTTACTTTGATATGAGCAATGAGTTAATTGCTCACTAAGACACCTTAGTCATGTCACCTCATCACCTTTGTTCACAAAACCACTTCGCTACCACCCACTTCGCTACCACCGTTCGAAATGGGATCCTTGCATAGTCCACCTCCATTAGAAATTTTCTGGACCGTCATCACCCTCTCCCTTTTCCCCACTCCGAAATTGATATGTCCATTGTCGAGAAATCCTTGCATAGTCCATCTCTGTCAGAAATTGTCGCCGACAGTCGTCACCCTCTCCCTTTTCCTACTCAGAAATCAATATGTCCACTGTCGAGAAAACCACCTCTTTGCCACCAATGGGTTTTGTACCCAGTCCCGATTACGAGACCCACTTTTTCGCCATCCGAACAACATCCCTCCCCTCCCCTTCCTCCTTTCCGTCCCTCGACCGATGGTGTGTGATTCCGAGAATGAGAATGATGTTCCATCAAAAGTCTCAGGCTCTTTGCCGATTAAGACCACCGGTACCGGGGTGTGTTGGTATCTTGTTTGTTCTTACAACGAACCATTCTGAAGAATACAAAATAAAGATTAGGAACAATGACAATGAGTTAACAACTATAATAACATAGAAACTCTAATTGGAACAACAGTCATGTATGAATAGCTGTGAATGTGAATGGACAATATGTGATTCTTGTCATAGACAATTTTTTCTCATAGAGTTCCATAACATAATTGGTAGTGCGTTGATATTTTGATGCAGACCCCTTTGTTTATTGAATTAGATTTAAAATTAGTTAAGAAATGTATTTTGAGTTGATGTATGAGTAATTTTGTGACCCATCTCATATAAATTTATCTCGTATATCATGATAATGATTTTTTTTCTTTCTCTTTTTATAAATTGACTATCCGTTCGTGCAAATGTCAAATATAATCAATAAAATTAAAATATTTTACTAGAATAAATAACGATACTTCCTCTCACCCTTAAAAAAAGACAATAATCGTCTCATTTTAATTGTCTTTTTAGGGTTGTGCATAGTTTTCAAAAAATAATTAGTTGAGTTGGTTTTAATAATAAAATTAATATCATTTATTAACATATTTTTATTTTTATTAATTATAGTTAATGAAATTGTTACTTATAATAATCAAGACTATTTTTTTTTTTTGGCTTACAAGACTATATTAATAAACAAGACTATATTATTATTAATAAAAAAGAATAATAAAAGTTGCATTAGTATTTTAAAATTACAATTATTTTGATATATTTTTTTCTTCTTCTTCAAACTGAAAATTAAAATGAGATGAAGTGAGTATTATTTTTGGGGTAATAGTCATTTTAATCACTGGATTTGCAGTAATCAGAGATTATTTTGAAATTTTGATACATTGAAAGACACTATTATGACTACTCGTTACTCATTCTGGGAGACTATTTTCCCTATTATTTTTAGTATCATTTGAACATTATATTAAGATTATTTTGTGTCTATGGATCCTTTGATAATTCATCTTCTCTGAGCTTTTCCATGGCTTCAAAGCCCTTCTTCAGCTTTATACTGTTCATCTCTTTACTATCCCTGGTAACATTCTCTTTTCTCACTCTCTAACTCAGACAGTGGAAAACAAATCAATCATTTTCAATTTTCTAAAACTCAAATTCAACAACTTTGTACCTAAATCTTAATTGGGCTTCCCTTTTTATTCTAAAAAAAATTAAAAAATTTTGGGTTTTATTTTGATGTGATTGCAAGTGTTGTGATGGACATGAATGTGTGGAATTGGAGCAGTATCCTTTGGTTGTGAGCACATGGCCTTTTATTGAAGCTGTAAGAGCTGCATGGAAAGCTGTTGATGCTGGCTCTTCTGCTGTTGATTCTGTTGTTGAAGGTTGCTCCACTTGTGAGGAACTCAGGTGTGATGGAACAGGTTGTGAACTTGAATCTTTGGAACATAATTTGGACTTAATTAAGTACTTATTCAATAAGCGCTTATTGTATATGTTGTTATGTGTAAGTTTTTCTATAAGCTATTGCAAGGAATGTATTAAAATATGTTGAAAACATCTTATAGGGCATATCATAAGTTATTTTTAAACTTGTTTCCATTAGCTATTCATGATGGCATATGCAAACAGCTTATAACTTATATGAAAACAATTTTATTTTATTTTATCTTTCTTTCTTTTTATTTTTTTTAATATTTTTTATGGAAACAACCTATTCCTAAGCACTAATATGATAACTGCTTATGCAATAAGCTCTTAATTTAGCTATTTATCCAAACATGGTTTTTTTACACTTTCTAAACACGCGCGCACGTAATCAAGATTTAGTTCTTTTGAGGTTGTTTGTTCATGTTTAGTGTACTTGGGCATGTCTTCTGAGTATCCTATGCTTAACAGTTGGTCCGGGTGGGAGTCCCGATGAGAATGGAGAAACGACAATGGATGCTCTGGTCATGGATGGGGTAACTACCAATTACCATGTTCTGTAGCTGTTAGTTATTTTCTGTCATTCATTCTAAATGTTCATACATTGGCATGATATTTGGTCACATCTTCTGCTAAGGAAATACATAGGTGACTATGGAAGTAGGAGCTGTTGCTGCCATGAGATATGTAAAGGATGCAATCAAAGCTGCTAGGCTAGTGATGCAACACACTGAACACACTTTGCTTGCAGGAGAGAAAGCATCAGAATTTGCAATATCAATGGGTCTTCCAGGACCTACAAACTTGAGTTCATCAGAATCTATAGAGAAATGGACCAAATGGAAAAATAGTAGCTGCCAACCGAATTTCAGGAAAAATGCATTACCTGCAAATAATTGCGGTCCGTATCGTCCAACTAACTATCTTGAACTCTCTGATGAAACATGCTCCAATACTTATGAAAATCAAATATTAAGATTACCTCATGTTGGTCTTCACAGCCATGATACTATATCAATGGCTGTTATTGATAGAGTAAGATTATCGTAACCACATATAAATTGATTTTTTACAATACAACTTAAAGTCGTTGCAAATGATAGTTCATTATTTGTGGTTTAGATGGGGCACATTGCTGTTGGCACATCAACGAATGGGGCAACGTTCAAAATTCCTGGCAGGTAATCTTGTCGGTGTTAGTTAGTATTAGAAGTTGGAAGATCTTCTCATTTCTTGAATGGCCAAAAGTTTATTTCCTTTCAAGCTTTTTTTTTTTTCTTTTTAATTTTTCAAAAGCCACTATCCATTTAATTATATTTTAATTTTATCTTTTCTGAGGTAACAAATCCATGTTAGCTCTCATCTCTGCTGTACTCAGATAGGATGGCTTTAGCAAATAGACTCCTTTCATTATATTTTTGATGGCAGAAGTTATTCCTTTTGAGCCATGGCAAATTGCTTCTATCAATTCCCAAATACACATGCTGCTCAATGTATATGATAGAGATCAACTGATCTTACTAGAAGACATGGGAAAAATCCCAAATTACATTAGAACTCCTAGAGCATTCGAGAGGCTCTAGACTCTCCCAATGCCAAAAGGTCCCAAGTCTATACAAATCGACAGGATGATTAGGTAGCATGCCTTATTTAGCCTAACTATTTCTTAATTGACCCACTAACTAACCTATTAACTAACAACTTAATGAACGATACCAATTTCTCGAACAATAGCAGACCTATCAGGATACAACATGTAACAGGGTTTTGGATATTAGGGATAAAAATCCGAAAATATCTTAACTGTACCCAGGAGCCACAATGAGTGAATATAGCTTGATGGAATAACAGTACAAACACAACAGATAATGAGAAATATAGAGAGAGAAGCTTTTGTTTTGAATTGAATTGATATTGATATCCTTTGCCATCAAGGCTTAAATAAACGTTTGGTTACTTAGCATTCACCATACATCTAGAATATTCTAGCTAGAAGACAAAAATAAATGAAAATAGGACAATTACAATTTATAGTTGTTATACTACTAGGACACTTGTAATTGCTAGCTGTGACACAACACACACTGCTAATGCAGCAGATCACGGTTATCAAATTGAGATTTAAATTGTGAATCAGAAGACCTATTTTCTGAATCGTGAATGGAATCTTATTATGAATTGAAAGATATACTACCAATAAAAATGTCACATTTTAAGTAAAACAAAGCAACATAACAAATTTTAAGCTAAATTATCCAATATGAACCTCAAAATAATTCAAGATTGTTGTCATAAATCAAATGATAAAAGAAAAGTGGCTGACTGTACAAAGTTGACAAAAAAGGGCTTACTAAACTTAGATAGTGATTAATTGGAACGAATCTGAATTCTTCATAGTGAACCGGGATTCAAAATGTGATTCATATAATCCAAAATGGATACATACTAGAAATTTGTACGGATTGAGTTCAGTTTTGTATCCTATCGATGAGACGACGGCTTGTATGTATCATAAGATACCAATAACCGTGCAAAAGATATTAATCACTGTTATTTTTTTTTCCTTCCTACAGATGCTTCAAATAATTGAGTTTTCTTTTGAATTTTTTTCTTGATTGTAGGGTAGGTGATGGTCCCATAGCTGGATCCTCAGCATATGCAATAGACGAAGTTGGTGCATGTTGTGCAACTGGGGATGGCGACATCATGATGCGCTTCCTTCCGTGGTACTGTGGAAACTCCGTAGTTCCTTTTGTTTAGACTCTGAACAGCTTTGCATTTGATTGTTTTTCCTTCTCAATATTAAAATTGTATAGCAATATTGGTCCTAACAAATGTGTAGCCAAGCTACAAGTAGCCTGTAGGTAGTTTCTTTACCCTGTTGATAGTTTCAACTTTGAGTAGCGTTTTCTTGTATAGTTACAGCTTTTATCAATCATTGTGTGTTTTCTCTTATGAACTTTCAAGATTAACACTTCATTTCAATTTCAGCTATCAAGTTGTGGAAAGCATGAGGTTGGGAATGGAACCCAAACTTGCTGCTAAGGATGCAATAGAACGAATAACAAAAAAATTTCCAGACTTTGTGGGAGCTGTCGTTGCCCTAAATAAAATGGGGGAACATGCTGGTGCCTGCCATGGTTGGACATTTAAATATTCAGTAAGGAGTCCTGGAATGAAAGATGTAAAAGTCTTTACTGTGCTACCCTGAAAGATAGCATGTTCGAGAAATTGGTACCGTTCAACATTTAAATTTAAGTGATTATTATGCTAATTGTATTGGTTGAGGAAATTTGATGCAAACAAATGTGCTAAAAATGTTACAACTTTTGTGATATTAATTGAGCATTTAACATGGATTGTGCAAGATCGATCTTTTCTCATTTCTATCAACATCAATGCTTGCATGAAGATTTTAGACTACATTTAAATTTTGACCATGTAAGAAGTGAAATTAATCACGCTCACCTGCATAACTATTTGCACCAACATCTCTCTTCCATGATATGGTTGTAGAAGTGAAAAACGGAGGGACAAAATTGAAATGGGTAAAAAGGAAATCTTGATAAAATATGGATTCAGGTATTCTGGGGTGCTCGAATAGTATGTGATGTTCGGTCGGGTATTAAAATGACTTGCTTCTTCTCCTTGATAGCTAACTTTTAAGGCAGGATTAACATGTGCATGTAATATCGAAACATTTTCTGCTATCATCCATATAGCATTAGAATTGGATCTCATTATATTTCCCCTTTAACTCTGTCATCACTTACTTTTCCCACTATTTTCTTCCAAAACCAATGTTCCTGCCACACTTTCTCCATCTGTTCAAGTGGCACATTTTTTGTCTCTGGTAAGAAACAATACACAAACACAGTCATCACCACCACCCAACCTCCAAAGAAGAAGAAAATCCCAGACTTGAAGTGGCAAAGCATGGACAGAAAAGTCTGAGCAACAGTAAAAGTGAAGAGAAAACTCACTGCTACTGTGATGCTTTGTCCAGCTGATCTAATCTCCAATGGAAAAATCTCACTTGGTACTAACCAACCTAGTGGACCCCACGACCATCCAAACCCAGCAACATAAATACATATCATTATCAAAACCATATAAGCATACCCTTTACTTAATCCACCATGATCTTTCAGATGAACTGCCATTATGCCTCCAACTATACATTGTGACACAAACATTTGAATGCCTCCGACTATGAACAAGGTTCTCCTTCCAAGTTTATCTACTATGAGCATTGATATGAACGTTGAACCGGTACCTACTATGCCTGTCATGACAGATGATAGAAGCGATGCACTTTCTCCTAACCCAATTGTTCTGAAAAGTAAAGGGGCATAGAAAGCAATGACATTGATCCCTGTCACTTGTTGGAAAAATGGTATTGCTATTGCCATTACAAGTTGGGGTCTATATCTTCTTTTCAATATAATCTTAAATGATTGTTGTGAACTTGTTTTTGAAGTAGAACTTGCTTTAGTGAGGTCCTCGAGTTCTGCTTCCACATCTTCTACGCCTCGTATTCGTTGAAGTACTCGCTTCGCCTTTTGATGGTCTTGGGTGGTTTGGATTAGACTATTGGGAGTTTCTGGTAGGAAAAGTGCACCTAGTGTTAGGAAAGAGGCTGGAACTGCTGCCATGGCTAGGGATATGCGCCAACCCCAACCGCCTTCAATCTTTTCTGTTCCATAATTGATTAGATTAGCAGACAAAGCGCCAATACCAATGCTTAACTGGAAGCCATTGTTTATTGCCCCTCTAAATCTAGGTAATGCCATTTCTGAGAGATATAGAGGAACTGCCTGCAAAAGTAGGACATAATGTGAAAGAAGTTGTAGTCTAACTGTAATTAGAGCATGACAATTGATGTTAGACAAGTCTATGTTAGAGATTTAGATAAACTTCTTAGATATTGTTTGGTTCAGATTGGATTAGCTTATACTTTAAATGAAGATGTGACACTTGACGTGATTTCCATATCACTGCCATGTCTCGACGGGAAAAAGTGTCACGTCTCCACATTACTTGACATGTTTTTCTAGTGGATTCGATCAAGGTAAATGTTTTTGGGAAAGTAACTCCTTGCCTTATTCCCAACAATTTATAACAAGCAATTTTCTCCTTGAAAATGTGACATTGATGTAGATTTCACGTGGATTGACACATCTTCATTTTTTATTGACGTGTTACAATTTCAAGATCGAAATTGATCATTAGTAAAAATCAAGGACTAATTTGATTGATAGTTTCAGGAACAAAATTCTCTATTGATACACTCCTTGTAAGCTTCGGGAGAAGTAAATGCGAGTTACTGAAAATTGAGATGTAAAAGTTAATTAATTTCAACTTATTTGAAAAGCCATTGTTTCAAAATCTATTGATTATTTTATTTTGAAATTGTTTTAGTATTTCTATATAAGTGTTTGGGAAGAAAAGGGTGACAGGAAAGAAAGATTGGCTACCTGGTTAGCAAAACCAACCCCGACTCCAAGCAAAAGTCTACCTACTATGAGCATGTACACGTTAAAAGCTGCACCTCCAAGGGCTGTACCGGCGAGGAACGCAGCACCACCTGCAACGATAGATGGCTTGCGACCAAAGACTCTGGTGACATAAGAAGCAAAGAAGGAAGTAACAAAACCAGCAACATAAAGAGAGGATGTAAAGGAAGTCAGTAGTTGACTGTCAAACATGCAATAGTTGCTAACTTTATCATCTGATTTCATCTTAAGGTATATGTTGTGGAAGAATTTATTAAGAAATGGTTCCATTGATGTCACTCCACCTGTTATACCAATGTCATAACCAAATATGACACCTCCCATAGCAGCCATCATACATGAGAGAACAACATAAAGGGTTATCCTCCCATTGTTCTTTTGTTCACTTGGACAAGTTATAGCCAATCCAACTGCCATTATTAACTTTTTTCTTTAAGCTTAAACAAGTAGAAGCTTAGAAGAGAGAGAGAGAGAGAGAGAGTTCGTGGTTTGCATATACAAAGATAAATAAGAAAACAAAGTCTCTTGACTTGCATGATTGGTAGCAATGAACATGGAAGTCCAAGTGGGGTATGGTAAACTTCAGAAAGTTTATTGGTTTGAATGTTCAACATATTGATTGATCATTTAGTGTAAGAATTTATTTAGAGTTTATATAGGCTTATATGATAACATAAACACTTAATAAAATAGCGTATGAGACATATACACTTAAGTTGCTTTTAGCTTATTTCAATGTAAGGTAAGCTTTTTTGACTTCGAATTATGGCTAGAGCAATCCTTAACCAGACTTTACTCTTAACTCAATTCTGGATTACAATGACCCCGTTTTTATGAGTATCGAAGGGTTAAGATAAAAAATGTAAGTTTTTCAAATTAGTTTTTAAACAATTGCTTAACTAAGCTTTCTGCAAATACAATAGGTTATTAGATAGGCTGTTTATGCAAATACAATTATAATTGTGTTAAATTATTCTTCTAGGTTCTAGAGTGTGATGCACAAACCAATACAAATTAAAGATGATATTATTGGTTATCTAAGACATCTCCCAGTTAAAAATTAAACTAGAAACTAATCTTTCGAGGTACGAAGATTCATTTAAAGGGTTGATCTCTTTCAACAAATATTCTTTTACACACAGACCAAATATTGATTCATGACCATACACTTAAGAAACTTTATTTGCCGGTAAATTAAAGCTAATATTGAAATTATTTAACATGACTATTAATGTAATTTTATTATGATTCAACATTTAAAATACAGGTGTTTTTGATACTCAAGTAAAGTATGATGACTATGTTATCAAGACATAAATAACTTCCTTGCATATGACGTGTCTCTTTCAAAATAGTGTGGTGCTAATTTTCTACTTTGTAAGGTCAAAGTTGCATACCAGCAATGCCTCTATATACAATAATTGGAGAAAAATAATTGTATGTATGGTGAGTGTGACAGGGACTTGCTTCTAACCATTTGCTTAGAAACAAAATCAACAATTTGAATGGTGATTTTATTTGACAACAAGGAAATGGTTGGCTGGTTGGGACCAATTTATCAAGGATTTATGGATTTTGGCATATTAATATCCCAATTTTACATGGAACATCACACGTTTAGTTGAGTTTCTATGAATATAAGATAAGATTAGAAAGGAAGGGTCGAATCTTCAACTGCAAATCTCACCAATCATATTCATATCTATTCAATAAAATTTTGTATGACTTCTAATATGATGATGATAGGCTGGACCTAGCCTCTATTTGCATGACTTTGATGTTAATTAAATAGTTAGAATTAGAAAGAGATAAAGGAAAAACTATAACTTCTTTCACCCTGTGAGTTTTTATTGTGTCATGTTCAGATTTTAAAATCTGAAATGTTTTGATGTGTTTTGAAGGTTTTCATTAGGTGTTTATGTCGTTCAGATTCCATAATTTGAACTATATAGGATGCGCGATAAACTCATATATAAGATGGAAAAAGAAAGTGTCTAACGGAAAACTACTCCCTCCGTCTCACAATTATTGTCTCTTTATATTTTTTCTTTTTCTCAAAATAATTGTCACTTTACAATACTAATGCAACGTTTATTTATTTTTTCCACTATTATACCCTTATTTATTGAATTTCATTCAATTTAACTACTTCACTAACTACAATTAATGAGGGTATTTTAGTAAATGCTACTAATTTTACCATTGAAATCAACACAATTAATCATTTCCTTAATAATCGTGCACAAACATTAAACGATTAATATTGTGAGACGGAGGGAGTATATTAAGAAAGAAAAAAAAAAGGAAAACCGTATATATTTATTTTTTAGAATATGATTGGGGAGATTTATGAACTACATTACGAATTATAGTCTTGTTTTACTGGGTAAGATAAATCATATGGGTCAATGAATGATAATCTGTAATCAGTGTATACACATTTGTCCTAGATTTTTATTTTGTCTACTGGTTTTGTTAGAACTATGATTTGCCATGTGAAATTTGTAGTACTTTGGACCTAACACTGCTCTATGTGAGATTTGACTAACCTTGATTCCCTACAGTTCGATAAGCAACACATTTACACAGTCATGCAGTTCATTTGAGATACTCGCACTTTAACCTTTATAAAGTAAGTTTAAAGACAAAACACAAACTCAACACGTGAACCATGGATTTTGATCAAACAGCAAAATTCACAATCTATTTTCATTGGAGAATGATTCGTGTAGGTGTGTAGCCAAATATCCATACTCATAGTACATAGAGCCTCACAATTTTGAGGTGCTCCAAAATTTATAATTTTATTCATGTTCATTGATCTACAATAATGCTTAAGTATTAATTCTCTTATCATTCAAACCAACTACATGTTGGTGGACTAGACAAATTGATTTTAAACTAGGAAATATGCTCTTTATCCGACATAAATTGCTCACTTCCAACTGAAATACCGAAATTACTCATGCGTGAGTTAACTTACACTAGTTATGTTTCAGCGTGACTTAAAGCCTTATAACAGCAACATATAAACATAACACTCATATTTCAAACTTCTCAAAAAATGATTTTTTTCCCCTCCAAGTCCGATTTTCTTCATTCTTGCACCATTCAAAGTCAATTTCTCCCACAATATCAAGTAAGTGTTGCTTATCCTACTTCATTGCTTTTTTTTGGTTGAAATTTTAGATTTGTTGAAGAATTTTGATATTTTTAGGTTTTTAGAAATTTGGCTTGCATGTTAGCTTTTATGATTGTTGTAATGATTTAAGTTAGGAATTGTAGTTTAGATGTTGTTTAAAGTGCAATGTGGTAGTTTTAGGTTTTTGAAATTGTTTGATTTTAAGTTGATTGAAATATGAACTCTAGGTGTTTGATAAAATGTCTCAATGAATTTTCTTTTGAATTTTTCAATGTTAATGATGAAATTAGTTACAAATATGTTTGTTAATGTTGATTATAGTTAGTTTGACTGCAATGTGGTAGTTTACGGATTGAAATGACACTGCCAAAATTTAAATATTGTTGTTGAATTGTTAGAAATGACACAATGTCCATATTTAAATGTCTCTTTGATATTTTGCTTTTTTAAATGTTGTGCATATATGTCTCAGAGGGATATGTCTAATAGGCTTCGTAGGCCTGACAGAATGAGGGGAGAACGGGAGTCGTCTACTAGTAGAGCGCGGAGGGAGAAGCACGCAATACACCCTCATATGGCTGGTCGAGGGAGAGGTCGGGGCACGAGACTTCATAGGGTTGATGTTGCGGGGGTATCAACGTCACAGACGGGTCCATCCCAGTTGGTGGACCTGACACAATATCACGACGAGTATCAGCAACATTATTAGGAGGAGGCGTATCAGCCTCAATATCAGGAGGGGTATCAGTCTTAGTATCAGGAGGGGTATCAGCCGCAGTATCAGAAGACGTATCAGCCTCAGTATTAGGAGGCCTATCAGCCTCAGTATCAGGAGGTGTATCAGCTCGTTTCGAGGAGGAAATATGAGGATTACGATCGGGAGGACTGTGGGTAGATGGAAACCTCCCAGGGGGTTTGCTGATGTTGGACACTTCAGAGGATTAATGGATTTGCTGGAGCATTCTCATGCCGTCTCGAGTCCGTACGAGCACTGACGAGACGTGACACCTTTTCAGGACGTATACTGGTACTCCGAATGGATCATGGCCGACAAAGAAAGGATGGTGCGTCACTTGTCGGAGCGGGTTTTGAGGCAGTACAACTATGTTCAGACCGTTCCCAGACCTCCTACGACGATTGTGTCTCTTGAGCCAACAGAGGTGGTTACTGCCTTCTTGGAGTTTGCTCTCCATGTCCTTATCCAGCAACAGAGGGGTGATCCGGTCCTGGAGGGCGAGGAGTGGATGCATACAAAGGGGTACATGACATGATTCTACAAAGTATCTCATCCTCTTATCATCGGCCCTGCTCCCGTTCCTGAGTACACAATTCCCATAAATGTCTATGAGGAGGTTATTGTTGAGCAGCAGTGGGCCAGAGATCCTCCCGACCCAATCTAGATCATCGACAACATCAGAGCCATAGTGGAGAATGCAATGGGGATTCCTGATGTGGTTTCAAATCCACTCTTTTTCAGCATTTTGGAGGGCATCTGGTCCGATTATACCGTGTTTGAGGAGGTGTCGACTTTGTGGAGGAGGAGTAGGAGTCCACGTGAGCAGCAGTAGAGTCTTATTTTATGAGTTTTGTATATTTTTAGTTTTTTTATGACATTTTATCGGATATGGTTGTAATATATTTACATTTGCGCATTTGTGTTTTATTTATGACATTTTGCGTTATTTTATTCCTTTATTATTTGTATTTTAATTATGAGTGTTTGCTTGATTGAATGAATGGTTGAATCATGAATGAATGATGAAAACATGTATTTTTCAGAGGAATGGATGTATGTATGAATGATGAAATGAATGAAATCAGGGACACTATTGCTTCTGCCTGTTTTGCGACTGATCACATACATGGCGTGAGTTAACTCACGCAGGCCATGTATCCTGCGTGACTTAAGTTACGTAGTGGTTTACACTAGCGTGAGTTAACTCACACAGGGGTAAAAATATATTTTCAGTTGTGAACGAGCAAAAACTGTTGGGCAAAGAGCAGATTTCTTAAACTAAGATATAAGAAAAATTCACATTACACTAACGGTAACAAAATGACAATCAGAAAATTATTTTGTTAACAATACTTGGCTAGGATTTGGAGCTTCTCATAGAATTGATTTTGAGAGGCTGAATCAATTTTAGAAATGAGAACCAAACATGTTGCAAAACCGAGAAATCACGTTGAAGGCCTGAAAACGCACGTCCATAGGTTGCAAAAGTTAAACCAAACAAGCACTTAATCACCTTACAAAAGTGGTGCCGATGAAGATTAGATTAGTCACTATTAAACAGGGTGAATATTTTATACGAATTAAAAAAGTATATCAATTGGTCCAATTCCTTTATATGTTTGTCCACACACAATATAAATGTAATGAGTTGAAACATATAATGTGTGTGAATTGAAAATATTTTTTAACTTTTTTTTTTTTGTAACTATTGTTCCAATAGAAACATTCTCAAATTCTCAAACTCAAACAAACTATGCTACATCGTGAGACATAATTGCAAACATCAAACATGACACTTTTCAATGATATTCCATTCTTGAATATTACGCTACCTTTGGTCTTTGGACACTACAAAACAATTCCTTTATTCTCTTCCAAGAAGCCTCTTTGAGAAGAAAAGAATCTTTCATGTCTTAGCCAATACTACATTTTGATTCCTTTGTTCTTTTTCTCTCTTTATAAATACACTCTTTCACATCTTCATTCATTCGTTCATTCCCAAACAGTTTCTATTTTCTCTCTAAAAAACATCATTGCAAATTCAAAATGGCCACTACTCTCTTCTTCATACTTCTTTTCTTTTTCCATCTCGTCGTGTCTCTCTCCGTAGTCTAGTTCTATTAATAATTAAATCCACCGTTGAAGGCGGATTTAATTGTTAATAGAATTAGACCATCGGAGTGAGACCCTTGACGAGTATCATTTCATTTGTTGACACGTATTATATAAGGAAAGTAAGTAATTGTTTGATTCTGCTCTGATCAAAATTGATTTTATTAAAATTAAGTGGAATGTAAAACTATTTATGTTTGGTGCGTACATGTAAAATTGATTTTTATCAATTCATGATGTTTGAATTGTTTTAACCAAAATTGCTTTTAGGTGTGTAATTACTACATTGAGTTATATATGTAATTACTTTCATGTCACATTTATTTTGTCACCTAATCTTTCTGATGGAATGGTGTTGAATGACAGAAACCATGCATTCTTTGTTACTTTGATTTGTTATGGTAGATATATTTCCTTCTTGTAGTATAATGTATTTGAAAGTGGATATGAGTTTTTGCCTAATTTCTGTTAGATGTTTGCATATATTATACTGAACTTCCTTGCATATATTGTGCTAACTTGTTAACTTTTGAGGTTAGAGTTGTAATTGGAGAAAAATCATTGTATGTACACTTAGTGTGACAGGGACTTGCTTCTAACCATATGCTTAGAAAAAAAATCAACAATTTGAATGGTGATATCTCTGGGAAGGACGGGGTGGGCCAGTTGGGACTAATTTTATCAAGGACTAATTTATTGAGATGAGGACCATTGATCTTGATCAGACGGTCAAGAGTGTAACATCGTATTGTGTGACCGTAGACAATCTATTTTTGTTTGAATATGTTTCATGTAGCAATGTAGTATTCTACTAATTAATAGTGCCATATTTTCTTGTAGTCATTTTGTTGCTGTTAATTTAGTGTGGATTTTTCTTGCATCCTTGTTTTAGATCAATTCGTCCAATTCATGTACATGTTTATCCACACACATATATGTATGTAATAATGAGCTGAAAATATATATTTTTTCTTTCATTCTTCCAGAAAACCAGTAGGTCTGAGAAGACATTTTGGTACTTACTACACTAATTAACTATGTAGAACTGAGACATGTTTGGTGTCTGACATTGACATATGTGGTTACATTCAAATATTTCACATTTTCTAATTTTATCAGCGTCAAATGTGTCAATATCAATGTCGTATCCATATTTTGTTGTCGGTCGTAATTAGTTAAGGCACCACATTTTGTTTGCCTTCAATCTTGTCTCCAACAATTTTCTTCCAAAAAAAATGTTCTCTCCAAACCCTATCCATTTGCTCAATTGGAACATTCTTGGTTTCTGGTAACAGAAAATAAACAAACACTGTCATCAGAACCACCCAACCTCCAAAAAAGAAGAAAGTTCCATACTTGAAATGACATAACATACTAAGAAATGTTTGAGCAACAATGAAAGTAAACAGAAAGTTCACTGCAACAGTAATACTTTGTGCTGCTGATCTAATCTCCAATGGAAAAATCTCACTAGGGACCAACCATCCTAATGGCCCCCATGACCAAGCAAATCCGGCAACATAAGTGCATATCAAAACTAGAATCAAGTATGCATATTTCTTGCTTATTTCACCATGATCACCAAGTTGTGCTGCCATTATACTTCCTATTAGAATTTGTGAGAAGAACATTTGAATTCCACCTGATATGAACAAAACTCTTCTACCTAGTTTATCAACTATGAGCATTGATATGAATGTTGAAGTAGTTCCTACAATCCCTACCATAACTGCAGACAAAAGTGAAGCACTTTCGCCTAATCCGATGGTTAAAAATAGGATTGGAGCATAAAAGGAAATGACATTGATTCCTGTGAATTGTTGGAAAAAAGGTATAGCTATTGCCATAACAAGTTGAGGTCTATATTTTCTTTGTAAGATGTTCTTAAAAGGATGTTTGATAGAATTTGACATGATACTTGCTTCAATAAGGTCCTCAAATTCTTGTTGAACATCATATGTCCCTCTTATGGATTGCAGCATTAACTTAGCTTTTTGATGGTTTTTGCTGTTTTGGATTATGCTGTTTGGTGTTTCTGGGAGGAAAAATGCTCCTAAAGTGAGGATTGTAGCTGGAACTGCTGCCATGGCTAGAGAAATTCGCCATCCCCAACCGTCTTTGATCTTTTCCGTACCAAAGTTGATTAAATTTGCTGATAGAACACCGATTCCAACACAAAGCTGGAAGCCATTGTTAATTGCTCCTCTATATCTTGGAAGTGCCATTTCTGATAGATATAATGGGACTGCCTGCAGAAGAAAAGAAACTTTTGATCCATCTAAAGTTTATGTTAATGTTACCAAGATAATAAGTTCAACCAAAATAACTACATTCACTCCATAAACATGTTTTACACTTACATAATGAGGATTATAAGTTCAAAATTGGATGAGATTAACCTGAAAGAATTTATAAGTGAGAGACTTTCCTCATCTTACAAGTTGGTTTTGTATGGTTGAGTTAGACTCAACCCAAATTTTAAGATGATATCATAGGTTATCCGAAATCCGTTGAGCTACCCGGCCCCGCTATCAGGCCACCCACGTAACACTCTAGATGTTTGGGCGTGAGGGGGTGTTGAGAAGTTCGACATTTGATGAAATATTGTATGAAGGAAAATTAAGTGGGAAACATCCCTCACCTTTGCAAGTCAGTTTCAAAGGCTTAAATTAGATCCAACACAAATTTTAAGAGATCCTATCATATTTCACCATCTTACTACATCTATTATAGTCTAAAATTAAAAAGTGAAGTGTGTTAGGAGTTTTACACCAACTAGATAAAAATATTCATTGTGATACTTAAGCCTTGAAACTCTTCGACCTTAGATCAGTCTTGTCCTAGCAGCGTGTCATAAATGCAGCCATACATTAGCTTATATATTTATGTCACTTATCACTAAAATTTCTAAATATGTGGCCTAAAGAGTGCCATTATCTCTCTTTTTCATCATTGACTTGTAAATCAAATAAATTTGAAAAACATTGTAATTGGAGAAAGATTATACCTGATTAGCAAAGCCAATTCCAACTCCAAGAAGAACACGACCAAGTATTAGCATGTATATATTAAGTGCAGCACCACCAAGAGCTGCTCCAACAAGGAATGCAGCACCACCTACAAGAATTGATGGTTTGCGACCAAAGGCTCTTGTGATTGATGAAGCAAACAAAGATGCTAAAAGGCCAGCTATATATAGTGATGAAGTGAATGTTGTTAGGAGTTGGCTATCGAATTTGCAATAATTGCTTATCTTATTGTCTTGTTTCATCTTGGTGTATACATCTGGAAAAAACTTCTCCAAAAATGGCACCATTGATGTCACACCACCTGCAAAAAGAGAAAAAAATTGAAGGTTCCAAGTGTTGATGTATTCATTTTTTTTTCCTTTTATTTACAATTTCATCTATCTTTACTCAATCAAATACCATTTTTTTTTTTTTGAGTTAAATGGTGTTTACCCTATGCTATTTGGGAAAGTTTTGATTAATCCTATGTAAAAAAAACTTTGGATTTCAACATCGTAATTTGAAGATTATTTGGTTTTGGACTTTTATGACTTCAAATTTAAAAATTTAAGGTGTTTTTGCCCAATGTAATTCGAGTGAATTTTGGTTTACTTCATTTCCATATCATCTATTTTGTATAGTCAAAATTCACGAAAGTTCAAAATCAAATAATCTTCACGGTTTTATTATAGAGAGATAAATCAAATTTCGTCCAAATAATCGTGAAGTAAACACCATTTAACCTTTTTTAAATAATCGTATAACATTTCGTAATTTTCATGATTTTTTATTGAGAAAAATGGACAAAAATTATCCACTTGCACGCTGGTATCTATAATAATTAATAACTATATAAGGAATCAAAAATATTGAAATCTTTTCATTCTTCTAATTATATCTTTCATTTAAACTATAGTAATTATAATTTTAACCTATTTATAATATTATTTAAATATTTGACTAAAAAAATCTGGTAAATCTCATTATAATAGAAATAACTCAACTATATTAGTTAAAAAAATTATAGTACAAATGTCACTTAGATCTTTATTTGATTGTGGTGTGTATTTCAAAAAAGCAAACTGTGATATAATAATTGTAAGAAAAGATAATGAAGTTGAATGATATGAGATTCACCTGAAATTCCTATATCATAACCAAAGATAATGCCTCCAGTGGCAGCCACCATACAAGAGAGAATCACAATAGGAGTCATCTTTCCATTGTATCCTCTTCCATTGCTTGCAATTGGGAGCTCTACTACTGCCATAGCTCTTCCTAATAAAAATTTCAATTATGTTTCTCCTTCATTATTAATATATATAAATATAGACTTATAGTATGTGTTCAAATCCAATCCTCAAGTGCACTAGTAGACTAAAACACATATAGTGCAGCCTTTCTTGACTATTGTACACCTTGTATTATGTGTTGTCCGTAGGTGGATTGAACGTTGAAATTTCTTATGATACTTCGGAGTTTGGATTTCTACTAATCTACTAACTATCTATCAAAATAATATATAAACGATTTTACTATATTGTTCTCCGCAAGGGCATTTCAGTAAACTGCTATAGCAAATTCAATTTGTTCTTAGGAAGGGCATTTTCTTTGTTGATGTCGTTGGCCTGTGAGCTCTTTCCGTCCTTCACATCAGTCAAGTGTTCCTCCTATTTCCAACACTAAAATATAACTTTCCACATTTTAATCATATCTTTTATTTTACTATTAGAGCTCAAGTTCTTCGAACTTCAAAACCAGTTTGATCTTCAACAGTTCTTGAGGTAACCTTCTTCATGCCCTTCATCTACATCATTTTCCTATCTATATCATAACCTACATTTTCAGCTAAACAAGTTCTTGGAAAAATATTATTTTTTGGTTTCAACATATTCTTGGTTTCAACAAATTCTACTTAAACATGTTCATTCTAATATAATATAAATTTTATTTTCGTTGCTTTAGTTTTCTGTTTTGTTTAGTTGTAACATGCATATGCTGTTTTTTTGTTTTTTTTTGTTTTATTAGTTTACTTTTTGTAGATTATTTTCCTCTTTTATTTTTTTATTTTACAATGATTCGTTTTTGGCTTAAATATATAATTCGTCCCTGTAAATTTGCGTGTTTTTGGTTTTCGTCCCTGTATCTTTTTTTGTTATAAAACAACCCCTGTAAGTTATAAATATTTTGGTTTGGTCCTTGCCGTCATCATCTTTTACAAAAACGTCTATGTGGCAAACAAAGGATGACGCGGTGATGTGGCATATGACGCTGATGTATCGTTCCATATGTTGTGGGACCAAAATAAAAAAACAAAATCCGCAGAGGGACCAAACCCAAAAATTCATAGAAAACTTCATCTTCTTACTTCTTTTCCTCTTCTTCATCATCTTCAACACATCTTCATCAAACTTCATGGAAAACCCAGAAAAACCCAGAAATTTATCAACATACATAACATCATCATCGACATCACTACACTAGTAATTCATCAAAAATTTATATGAAAAATCCATTTAGCTTAACGGGGTCTTCAACAAATATTATTATTTAAAGTGACACTAATATATTTATATCTCAGATGAAATCTAAACTTTGTCTGTTGAAGTTATGAGTAAACTAGCGCCGGATGGACAAAATCTCACATTTCCATCTTGTTATTACTTCAATTTTTTAAAATCTCAAATATATACCAAAATATATATTAAGCTATCAAAAGGCCTAAATTCAATTTCTCATATTTCTTGTCTTAATAATTGGTGTCTTTCTCTCTATTTTTCCTACTTGTGCTCATGATTTGTTTTATTGATGGTAGATTCTAGATTCTCCCAGCAAGAACTTTATGCATGGCAACCAATTCTAACACCTGGATGGGTATATCTTCAAACATAACATCATTGTTTAGTTTTGCAACAAAATCATACATTGCTTACAACATTAATCTTTGTTTACACTTTTAGGCGTAATGTTTTTCTTGCTCTAACTCATTTGTTCTGATTTTTCTCTCTAGGTCATTGCAATATTTACATTTATAGGACTTGTATTCATTCCTATTGGGGTTGCTTCATTGTTTTCTTCGGAACATGTAATAAGTTATATTTTCTACCTACATTGTATCAAATGGAATTTGTGTCATGAACAAACTGATTGTATAATGACATTGAACAAGAATTTCTGATGCAGGTGGTGGAAGTTCCTCTCCGATATGATGATCAATGTCTTCTATCTCTTTATAAAGACGATGCAATCACATATATAAAAGACAATAGGATCAGAAAAACTTGCACCAGGAAATTGACTGTTAGTATAACTCCTTTATTTGATATGATAATGATGACGATTTAAGCGCTACATTTCTGAACTAATTTCTGCGAAACTTTGCAGGTTAAGAAGAAAATGAAAGCCCCAATTTAGCTAAATGGGGTTTTCAAAGAAATTTTTGATGAATTTCTAGTGTAGTGATGTTGATGATGATGTTAATGTTTGTTGATGAATTGCTGGGTTTTCTATGAAGTTTGATGAAGATATATTGAAGATGATGAAGAAGAGGAAAGTAAGGAAGAAGATCAAGTTTTATATGAATTTTTGGGTTTGGTCCTTTTGTGAATTTTGTTTTTTGATTTTGGTCCTTCTAACTTTGTGACTCAACATATCGAACGACACATCAGCGTCATCTACCACGTCACATGTCGCCACGTCATCCTCTGTTTACCACATAGACGTTTTTGTAACAGATGATGACGGCAGAGACCAAAACCAAAATGTTTATAACTTACAGAGGTTGTTTTAGAAAAAAAAAATACAGACGAAAATAAAAAAAACACACGAACTTAAAGGGATGATTTACCTATTTAAGCCTTCGTTTTTTAACAATGTTTTTTAATTACAATTTTAGGTTATATCATCTGGTATGACTCTTAGATGATTTTCTTATATGGTTTGTGCGAATCAATGATTTTTTTTCTATTTAGATGTATGTCTATTCGATCTCAAGATTTTGTATCATGATGTTGCATGTATATGTAGTTTTACCCATGTTGATATGATTTTGCATGTTAAGAATGTATTTTGTTGCTTATAGTTTTTGTATTAAATAACCCTCTCAAGATTTTTTATGTTGTACTTTGCTCATAGTTTGTAATGTCAATGGATTATGACTACACTAAGGATCTCAATAGGGAAATTTAGAAAATTGGTTTAAAAGTCATTGATTTATGGATTGTTACTGGCAACAAAATATTCTGAGAAATATTTACCAGCAATGTAAATAACATTGAGCTAATTGTTGTTGATACCAAGGGTACATTCATATAAGAGTTTTTTTTTCCTTAATAAGAATTTATATAAATAAAAGCTGATATAACACGTCAACTGAATTTCAAGGGGATCGAGTTTGTGTCATCAATCGATACAGAGAATTGGAGCATTGGAAAGCTCTTACTGAGGAACATAAGACTTATGTCATGTATAATTGTCATGTCATTGACAATGATATTGCATTTAAGGCTGTTGATCATCAGGGCCGTTTCTGTGAAATTGAAGGCCCGACTCTCTTAGTAAAAATAGGCCCCTAAAAAAATACAATGTTTTTAAAAGAAAAAAAAATACTATAATGATTTTATTTTATTTTGTTAGAGAATAATTATAATATTTGTTGTTAGAACTTTGCGAGGTTGAGGAGTTGAACTGAATTAGAAGGAGGAGAGAAAGTATTGGTGACATATCTTTATTTATATATATATATATATATATATATATATATATATATATATATATATATATATATATAATAAAATTATTAAACAGTTCTGATTAACCCTAATTCCGCCTTTTTTGAGGGGTCTAGAAAATCTTTATGAAAAGAAATCCTTGAGGAGATTCGAACCATAGACCTAATGGGTTCTTCTCAGCATTTTGACCACTAAGTCACTAGCAATTTTTTGATTTAATTTTCCTTCCACTACATCATATCTAATATCACATGCCTAACATTTAATTTTGCGTCCACTACATGATATCCAATATCCCACACTTAACAAAACCGAACCACTACTCGCATCCACTTCCACTATGTACGGGAGAAAAGAAGTTGGAAACAACTGTATAAATAAATTGCAGATTACAAATAGCAGCAAAAGTGATATTAGTTTGAGTTGAAGTGATAAACGAAAATTTATGTTGAGCCACCTACTATATCCACTGTGTTGTTTTTTATACTACTTTGAGCTTGAAAGAAATTTGAAGGTTTGTTTTCTACTTATGTGTGGCTTCTCTGTCCATCTTTCTCTGCTACTTCAACCAACTTTCTTTCCAGTCCTCTTTCTTCCACCTTAAATCTTTTCCAAATCTATAGTTTCTCTCTACACTCTCTTTTACTATCATTGATTTCAATATTTACATTTATTGTTACTTATATTACATGCTCCTAATAAATTTTATGTGGCTTTTATAAGAAAATATACGATGTCGCAAGTTTTTATTGTTTCTATATTTTCTTAACATCTTAATTTCTGTCTTTCAAATATATA
>Ga0228710_1004007_pt1 | contig 23283 bp, 16 predicted proteins | sample MedpolnodulmetaG_FD_177995 | JGI IMG/M metagenome (GOLD analysis project Ga0228710, IMG submission 177995) | Root nodule microbial communities from Medicago polymorpha collected in Santa Monica, California, United States - pink nodules | ecosystem: Host-associated > Plants > Roots > Nodule...
CCCCAAAATTATGTTTATAGAAATTTTGGGGCTTGGGGCCTTTTGATTTTTGATTTCTGCTCTTCCCCTAGGACATTTTGCTCGTGTCCAGCATGATTTTCAAATATACCCCTGCGTGAGTTAAGTCACGCACCACTTGCCTGTGTGCGAGTTAACTCACGCACGTTGATCGGTGGTCAAAATTGAAGAACAAACGTTTTTTTGGTATTTTGTCAGGTTTTCAACATTCAATTTACACGTTTTTAACTACTTTTACACGTTTTTTTTACCATATTTATGGTAGATACAAACTAGGTTATCATTCCTACCTATAAATACCCTCACAAACTTCCTCTTTTCCTCACATTATCTCCTCCCACTCTCGCCCCCTCTTTCTCTTCTTTTTTGCTTCTATAGTCTCTAGGCTCTTTATACCCCTTTAGGTATATAGTAGTAGCTCTTGGGGAAAATAGTGGTCGGTCGAGTTAGGGAAAAAGACGTCATCCCTTAAAGTAAAATTATGTTTGCTTCCTTTTACTCCCAAAATCTTTTTACCGTGGATAAAAAGAATCATCATGGGGGTATAAAAGGAACCAAATTAAAATTTACCTCAAGGGATCTTGATGTCTTTTTTCCCAATAGGACTAATCACTATTTTCCCCAAGAGCTATTGCTATATACCGAAGAGGGTAAAAAGAACTTTTTACCCCAAGAGGGTAAAAAGATAATAAATAAATTAGTGAATTCAAATAAATTATTGTAATGTTTGAATGATATTAATAAAACGAGAGTTATATTAATTAATTTTGTTTTTATTTGTAATTATATTTGCATTTATTTTAGGTTTATGATTATGTATTGAATAAATAAATATTGAATAAATAAAATCGAGTTTATTTTCTAATTTTGTATTTAATGAATAAATAAATTAGAATAAATATTGAATTAGAATAAAATCAAATTTATTTTTTAATTTCGAATTTATTTTAAGTGCATAAATAAATTAGAATTTATTTTCTAATTTTAAATGCATAAATAAATTAGAATATAGCAAATAAATAATGTAGAATAAAGTGAACAAATAATTTAGAATAAAGTAAATAAAATATTTTAGAATAAAGTAAATAAAATAATTTGAAAATAATAAATAAATTTATAAAAAAAAAACCCATTATGCGCCACTTAACTCACGTCACTCAACTTAACTTGCGCATTATTTTACACTTAACTTGGGCATTTTGGGCATGGCTGCAGGGCGCGAGTGTTTTGTGCTGGGGGAAGAGCAGAAATCTTGATTTTTTTATTTGTGGGCTTGCATGAATGTGGGCCTTTTAATCTTGTGAATTTTCAAGTCTCCTTATTATGTGGGTTGGGGACAAAACTTCAAGGCCCCCTAATATTGACACCTCTAGCTGGATGCTCTTTTCTTGTGATGGCAATGGGATTGATTTTGTACGAATGCAGCTCTGCTATTTGGAGAAGATGCATTGGCCTCCTAAATGCCACTTTGAGGTAAATCGAATTGTACAGTGATTTTAGCGGGAGTACATATTGGATGTTGATCGGATGTTAAGATGGGTATGTCTTAAGATGTTTGATTCATGGTAGCTTATGGGGGGTGTTTGGATTGTGGAGCAAATCCACAAAGACTGGCCTGGTATGTTTTGGATATCCATTATTAAGGGCAAAGATCTACTTTGGCAAATAGTTCTATTATTTCTTTCAGATCTCAGACGATTTACAGTGTATCTCTTCCCAAAGTTGATTCTTCCTTCAATACCTAATGCAAAATTCTTTGAGGAGTGTTATTTGAACAACCAATTTGGTGACAATGTAGTTGACAACCATAGTTTACATAGAAAATGTAGCACTGACACGGAAACAATAGCAATAGAGAGATAAAGTAAAAAATATTGTGAGTATGAGAGAGAAAGTTGTCACAAAAGTTGTCACCAAATAGATGTTCAAATATCATTTCTCAAATTCTTTAATGATGTTTGACTGTATAATGTGTAATTGACCTTCTTTATCTTTCACGATGAAATTTGTTAGCCTTCATATCAATCATAAAAGTTTTGGTGATATTGACAATGGAACCCAACTTTTCAATTATCCCCGAGAGGCTTTAGACTCTCCTTTGAACTTACAGAGTCAAGCTTTTACCGCTGTGTTAACACCTCATGCATCTATTATCAATTAAATTATACTTTAAATTAGAAGGAGATTGAACGTTTAACATAAATATAAATTTTATAAAGTAAGCTCCTTCTAATGTTTGGCATAAAAATCTCTTTATGTATGTGATAAACTAATCACTATACATAAAAAGTTTGGCATAAAAAATTTACATAAATTTTTTTGGCATAAAAAACCTACATAATCGTTTCACAATTCATTGCATATATAATTGTATATGCGATTCTTCCAAAAATTCATCGCAGAGAAACAGTTTTAACTGTCGTAAGTTTTACTGTATAGAATAAAAATTAAAACCAACTTTTTATTTTTGTTTACTAGGATTTTTAATCTTGTTTCCCAGGATTCGAACTGTATGCCTTTTACTCTTTACATTCTTTAATCCCTTATGTCAGTCAAATAAGTTACCCATCTTCCAAATCAAAACCAACTTCATAAGTCAATACATCACTAAAAATGCAATATCCTTTCTAATTTGTATTATATCACTAATTTAGTGTAGACCACTTTTTGATAAAAGTATTTATTAATGACTCAATGACTCCAATGACAATATACTAATAAAGACTCCAATGAATGTATGTCCCACTATCTTTACATCATTAAACAAAAATAATTTACTCCATTCGGTTTCAAATATAAGAAAAAATTCCTTTTTTAAGTTCATTGAGTAGTTAATGTATCTGGTCTACTTTGTAAAGCAGATACGTTAATTATTCAATAAACCTAAAAAAAGAATTTTTTCTTATATTTGAAACCGGAGGGAGTACCTATTACTCATTTTTACAACTGAGACCAAATAGTACACATTTTATTACTCATTTATGCAAGTGAGACCAAATAGTACACATTTTATTATTTTTTTAAACGTGAGACCTGTTTAGTTACTCAGGAGAGAGATGATCCTTATATAGTTGTCTGTTCTCTAACGGAAACTCATTTTTTCTTCCTCCAATGAAAGGTTCTTAACGGGGAGTGGTCCTTATTAAGTAAAGACCCTATTGGAGAAGATGCTCTAATAAGAACAAAATATGTTAGTGGGAGAGCCTGTCCTAATTTAATACACGAAGAATCTGTCCTTGATGTCCACGTATGCCATTTGCCAAGGACATGTGACAAAATATCACACTCAAAATTATTATTATTATTTTTTAATTTTTCACATTTGACAAATTCTATGATACACCCAAATATTTGAGTGTACCGGTACACCAAATTATTAAATTAATAATTAAATGAGTTGTTTTTTTGAAGAAAAATAATTGTTTTCTATCAATGACAATTATAAAAATTAAATCTTATTTATCAAAAGCGTCGACGAAATAAAATTTAATTTTTTTAATTTTTATTACTCAAAACGAAGAACATTGATTATTTTTTATGAGAAAATATTAAAAATTTAATATGATTCTTATAAACATTGAAATTATGTTTTTTCTTATAAAATGATGTTTTATAAAATATAAACCTTAACAAATAACTCTTTACTTCCTAAAATATTTGTTAAGCTATCAATTTATAAAGGAAGAGTACCGTGAGGTGTACCGTAGAAGTTTCCTTCACATTTACATCAGGCCACATATATTTTACTACTTTAGTGTAATTATCATTCCCCATTTAATACCTTTAGTCACATTTATAAGAAAATTAATTTTTTTAATTAATTGGTATTCAGTGAACTTAGAAAGTTATTTTCAGTGAATTTAGAAAGATATTTTTTGTTTATAAATGTGACTTAATGGAGTATGTTTTAAAATACATGTACTTGATTAATAAAAATGTTTTATAAAATACATGTGCATTCGCGAGGGTCTGCTAATTATTAAGATATAAAATAAGAATAAAGTGCATTGGTCCGCTTAATTTATGATATACATTTTCAGATCATTTTTATAAACAAAAGACTAGTATTTTTTAAGTTCATTGAATAAATTGTGTATTTGATTTATATTATAGATCAAATATATCATTCATTCAATAAATCTAAAAAGTAAACTTTTTCCCTGATAATAATGATCGGATGGTGTAATAAAGTTTTAAAAAACATCAATGACATCAATAATTATTAAAGGAAATCGTGATATAATAAAATGCAACATAAATTAATATTTTATTTTACAACTCAACTCATTGGATCAATAAGAATTTGACATAAATTAGTGATAGTGTTGTTACCTCTCGAGGTGCAAAAATGATTTCAATCACAAGCTGATTTGGTCAAAGTAATCAAAGCTCAGATAGTGCAGGATTAATCATGTAGACGAATACCCAGTATGAGATTCTTTACAGCAGCCTAGACCTAATGGAGCTAACTATATATATATATATATATATATATATAAGGTGACTTTGATACAACCCTAATAAATATCTGTCTCTCAACATTGGAGCAGGTAAACCCACATACCCTTGCTAATTCCAGCCAGAACACTTGGTACTGTATGTCGGAAAAGAGGAAAATAGTCCCACTAATCTTTAATAATCATTTGAGAAAGGATGGAGCGATCATGCTGACTATCGAACACCAAGGAAAACAAACGAAGAAGACCAGACAACACACTTTAAAAATGTAAATCTTAACATATTATATTAGTCTTAGACCGGTCACAACCAACCGACCATTTATATTTTTTTGAGACAAACCGACCATTTATATATTTCGCATATTATATACGCCACTAGGTACACAGTGACATTATGTTACTACTAGACTCTTGACCTACGCTGTCGCGTGGGTCTATTATAGATTATTGATAAATATATTTTGATTACAATCAACTCAAACAAATGGAAAAAATAAACCATTCTATAATATCATGTATTATTGATCAATGTGATCATACATGAATTTTTTTATAAGAAAGTCAAATAGTTAAACAAAAAATCAAAGTGCATTTTGAAAATTTTCTTTGTAAACTACATTAGATGTGACATAGCTATTTTCTCATTCATCATCAATAATCAATATCTTCAAGTCTTTCATTGATGTAACTCTTGACAATGCAACATACAGCTGCCCATGTGAAAAAGTTGGTTGAGGCAAATACAAACCTTTGGTTGCCATGGATGCGCTTAAAAAGAGCTCAAGATATCAAATGTTCTCTATTGAACTTTTGTATGCAGGTGCGCTAACTTGAGACAATGGTCAAACAGACCAAATGGTATCGCCAATTTATAGGAATGACATAAGGTTCTTAGTTGGCGTGAACATAACATGCAAAAATACAAAAAAACCAAGAATTAAATGATGTCTCCTAGTTGTAGGTCCCAAAGTTGTGCAACTAAACACTTCTAGAGCCCCGTGTCTTGCACGTTTTTTCATGTTTTCATTTATTATTGGCATGACTCTAAGTAGCAAAAAACGTACAAAATTAAATTGGTGAAGACAATGTTAAGTAGTAGTTAGTTGCTCATTAATGTGATGATTTAGGAGGGAAATGGCTTCTTACTCGAGGTTAAATTTGTCATTTTGGGGTGTTATGGCTGCATTAGGGTTAGGAATTTAGGGAAATCAGACCACCTTAGATTTATATTAAGTAAGATACATAAAATGTTTGCCTCTTTCAAAAAAAAAGAAAAGTTTGCTTGACTTTATCTTAATTTGTATTTCTTCTCAATTAAATTTAAAATGTAATGTTGTACCAAAAAAAAAATTTAAATGTAATGATTAACCATATAATTAACCCTTTTATACGATCTAAAATACATCTTTTAATATATTAGGTATACAATTTTTCATCGTTTCAAAAATAAAGTATACAATTTTGACGACGATGTTTGTGTCGAAGACTGTGGTTCTTTGGAGACTGCGGAACATCTTTTCCTAGACTGCGACATCTTTGTAAATGTGTGGTCATTGCTCTTGAAGTGGCTGCGCATATCCTTCGTTGCACCAACTACAATTCGTGATCATTTTCTTCATTTTGGTCACCTGGCGGGGTTCCCGAGATCTTCACATTTATTCTTCCACATAATCTGGCAAGCATGTGTCTGGGTTATTTGGAATGAGCGGAACAATCGGGTCTTTAATCAAAAGGCACTAGACTCATAAACAAGGTTAAGCTGCTCTCTTTCACATGGATAAAGGCTAACTTGTCATTTTTATGTTTGTGGCGGTATTTTTCGTGATGGAAACGACCTTAGAAGGGTGGATTAAGCTCAACAGTGACGGTGCCTGCAAGGATATGGGTCATATTTTCGTCTGTGGTGGTATTTTTCATGATGCAGATGGTAAATGGATTAAAGGCTCCACTAAGAAGATTGGAGCTTGTGATGTCTTACATGCTGAGATGTGAGGGTTGTATTTGGGTATAGAGATGGCTTGGATGGAGCATTTTGATAATCTTATAGTTGAAAGTGACTCAAAGATATTGATCGACGTGATTTCTGGCAAGTTCAAGTTTATGGGAACATCCCTATTTTAGTTCATCGTATCATGAAGCTGCTGAAAATGAATTGACATGTGCAAATCAACCATACTTGACGCGAAGGAAATAGAAGTGCCGATTGACTTGCTAATTTTAGCATTTATGTGAATCATTTGAATTTGAATGGTTTGATGACTCCACCTACTGAACTTCAAAACCTCATGTTTGATGATATTTTCAGTGTTCGCATGCTTAGGAATGTCCGATTAGTTTTGTAGTTTCTTTTCTCTTGGGATTTGCCCTCTTTTTGTACCCGAAAAAAGAGTAATGTGCAAATTTCATCATGCCAACCCCGTTGGCGTCTATTCGTGACTAAGATTGAAATGTTTTCTTGCATCATATACTTCCCGATGGGAACCAATGTGCATATATTCTAGCTAAATTGGGAGCAAATAACGTTGAACTTTTGATCATTGTTTGTGAACCCATATCTTGTCTTGTTTTTCCTCTGTTATGCTTGAAGATACCGTAAGAGTTCCTCTTAAAAAAAAAAGATAGCATAGGAGTGTCCGTTTTGAGGGACTAGTTTTTTTTTTCCCTTTTTCTTATGTGACCAAAATATATATAAGAAAAGTAACATGAATATTTTATTGGTATTGTCAAACATTTTATAAATTGAGACATTTTGTTTTCTTAAAATGATTTATATTTGAGACGGAGATAGTATCATTCTTCATAATCCAAATGCACCAAGTAGAACAATTATCTACAATATTTTTTCTTTTAAATTTATCTTAATTTGTATATGTTTTTCGTATGAGAACCGTCATATGTCTCGACAAGTGAGATGGTACCCACCTCCTGAAGGTTGCATCAAGGTGAATGTGGATGGTTCTTCTTTTGGTAATCCAGGTAATGCGGGTTTTGGAGGCCTTTTAAGAAATGATATTGGAGTTTGGTTACATGGTTTTTCCGGATCATGTGGTTGAGCTTCTAATTTGCTAGTTGAACTCTCAGCTATTTGGAGAGGCCTTTATTTGGGTTGGGATCTTGGTTACCAGACTATTATTATGGAATCTGACTCTAAGACAACTTTGAACTTGATCTCTAAGGAGCATCAACATGATTTCCATCCTTATGGAACATTACTTTCTCTCATCAGAAAGCAAATCTCCCTCCCTTGGTCGGTGACCTTCAACCACACATTCAGAGAAGGCAATGAGTGTGCTGATTGGTTGGCAAAATTTGGTGCGAATAGTGTGGACACTTTGAAGATGTGGACTTCCCCACCTCCTCAATTGAACTTTATCTTGTTTGCGGACGCTTGCGGGGTTTCTAGGAATCATTTGTCTTAGTTTCTTTGTCTTGTTTATTTCTTTCCTTTTAATCAAAGAAAAAACTATATATATTTTTTTTTGAAGGAGATTAACTATATATTTAACAACCATTCGTGATCCATCCCGTCAAAAAGATAAATAAATAATTAGCAATATATGCGGCGAAGAAAAGCATTGCTAATGGTATCACGGATTTGTTTATTTTTTTTAAAAGGGTATCACGGATTGTTGTTGTTATTGTTAGATCATTCACCGAAATACATAGATGGTTAAAAAAAAAAGTGGTTTTTTATTATTTTTTTTAGAAATGGTTAATGTGATATAGGTAGAAAGTGGGTTTGATTCAAAAAAGTAAGTCATTTATTGAATAATATTTCTTTGGTCCTTTTTATAAGAGACAAATGAGTCAACAAAAACTGATGTATTTAGTCTATACTATGAACCAAATACATCAACTTTGATTGACCAATTTATCTCCTTGGAGGGAGTACAAACGGAACAACACAACATAAGGTAAAATGATACATGATAAAAAAATTGGTGTTGAGCAATTTTCTGTTTTATACATGTTTGGTAGACAAAATAATAGTTTGATATTTTAGATAAGTTGTACTATTTAAGATAAAAAAAAAATTGTATTGTGGTTTAGTAAGAGATAAATTTTTATCTTTATTCATTACCCTCTAATTTATCCTAAAATAATTTTACAATTAAACACGATACAACTTAAATACAACTTAAATAGTCATCATGTTGTCCCTTGTTTTTTTAGCATATGCCATACACATCCAATCCATAATGTACAATTGTGAGTGTCCTGTGATTAGCTTTCTCGTTAGACATAGCATTTTGCCATTTTCCCTTCTAAAATATTTGATTCAGAGTTTCTCATACATGTCATTAGCAAAAGTAAATAAAATATCAATTATTTTAAAAGAAAAAAACATCTCATTTTATAATTTTTTTTTAAAAGACAACAAACATCTCGTGCATGTCGACACATGTATATATATTCTTTTATACTTCCTCCGTCCCATAATAACTGAGTCATTTGTAATGTAAAACCAGGTGTTGCCGTTTCCTCCATATCACAACCCCCTACACAATTATTGTTAGTAGGCTGAAGAATACCACGTCTGATTAGGTTATCTCTTGTTGGAATACAGTTTCGAAGAAGACGTCAAACAAACAACTTGACCTTCAACGACCCTTTTTTTGTACCAAATATCAACCATGTGCTCCACTTCAGCAGACCCTTCAGAAGATATGAGGTAGTGATAAACACCGCTGATTGTGTGCCCTTTGACATGATGTAGCAGCCAGTGCCATTGGTCCTCCAGTTGAACATGTAAAACAACATTGTGAAGCAAAGCACAATTGTCCCCCACCATCTCTTCCTCCCAAGCACGCAACCGTCTCTTCCACTTCGACGCCTCACCTCCCATCCTAACTGACACATCTCAGCTACTTTCAACACCGTTGTCTCAACCAACTCAACCAACCGCCTAAACCTCACACAAAAAGGCTCATCTCCCACCCACTCGTCCGTCCAAAAAAAAAGGGAATTAGCAGCATCACCCACCAACCTTTTCATATTGTCATCAAACCAACTTCCAATCCCCATTCCAACCTCAAAATGCTTTCCCACCACGCAGAGGCACCTCCCCCTACAAATCTGCCCTCCTTCCTCACCATACGTAGCTGTCCATACCCTATACCACAATCCTCCCCGCTCTACAAGTAATCTCCAACACCGTTTTTCAATAAAGCTAAATTAAACTCAAACATCCTCCTAACCCCCAAACCCCCTTTGTCCTTTCCTAAACAAACCGAGTCCCAGCTAATCCAAGCAATTTTCCTAGTTTCCTCACCGCCTCTCAACACTTATACAAATGAAGCATTGTATGTTTTTTTTTTGAAACGATGAAAAATTGTGTGCCTAATATTTGAAAAGATGTATTTGATTTCAGTCATGGATCAAAAGTATTTATTTTATATATGCGGTTAATCATTACATTTTAAATATAATAGAGACAAAAAACAAATACTTCACCTTAAGGTAAATAGTCAAGAAAATATTTTATATAAACACCAATGATGATATTCGTACACCTTATATTTCTCAACATTTTTTTTAATCACATTATCAATTGGTTACATCTATCATGTACCAAAAAAAAAAATTGGTTACCTCTATCACATCACCAATATATTACATTAATCATTAGTTACTTCCTTTATTTTTTTAGAAAATAATCATTTTGATCCTTGAATGTGTAATGATTAGTCACAATAGTTTCTTAATGTATCAAAATTTTAAAATGGTCCATGATTGTGCACTTTGTTGGTCGAAATAGTCCCCCAGAATAAGTAAGTACTTAAAAAGACTAACATGATAATATATATATAAGTATATTTGAGGACTAATAAGATAATATTAATGAAGTTTTTTAACATTAAATATTGTTTTGAGTAACGTAGTGCACAATCGAAAACTATTTTAAAATTTTGACATATTAAAGAAGTATTGTGACTATTCATTACATATTCGGATATCAAAGTGACTATTACCTTTTTTTTTTCTCCCTTTCTTTCTTTATCTTGAGATGTATACGTTTATTCATATAACTCATTTGAAGTGTACACCAATCATTTTTCTATAAATAGCTTATGTACTTTCTTCTACTACTACACCTGCTGAAAATACAAAACAATCTTTCTTAGTTTTGAGTATAGCAACAAATTAGCAAACAATAATGGAGAATGGAAAAGTTGCTGTGGTAAAGCCTCAAAGTGAAGCGAGACTTGCCATTTTGGAACTTGCACACATTATGAGTGTTCCTACGTCCCTCGTTGCTGTTCTCAAAATGAAAGTACCTGAAGCTATATGGCAAGGTGGAAACAACACTCCACTCTCTGCCTCTCAAATTCTCTCCATAGTTCGTCCCAATGGCGGAGGAGACGCTGAAAATCTCCAGCGTATCCTCCGTTTGCTCACCACTTATGCTATTTTTGCTGAGGACTTGAGCAGCAATGGCAAAAGGAAGTACTCCCTCACCGAAGTCGGTAAAGCTCTTGTTCCTGATGATGATGGTCTATCCTACGCAACATACGTGCTCCAGCACTATCAGGTTTAATTGAACTTATATATAAATAATTTTTCTATTTTTATTTTCATGTTTCTTAAATACAAAATATAGAGTTAAATCAGTAAATGGTCCCTTAAATATACAACATTTGATTTTAGTCCCTCTAAAATGTTTCTTAGTATTTTGGTTTCTCTAAAAAAAATTCTTTTATGAAATTAGTTCATATTTTTTAGTCAAACTCACGTCTTACTTTTATATTTTTTTAATGAAATTTTTTAGAAATGGGTAGAATATTATGACAGTTTCTCCCCAAAAATATTAATTCTTTTAACAAAATATTAATTAAATATGAAATTTTATGTTTTTGATGCTAAAAAATTCATATTAAATTCATGTTTTTGGAAAATATTGTCATAATTATCTACCAATTTCTGAAGAAAAAAAAATCATTAAAAAATATGAAGGTTAAACATGAGTTGACTAAAATGTATGAACTAATTTCATGGATGGAAAATTTTGGAGGGACCAAAAGCCTAGATGAATATTTTAGGTTGATTAAAATCAAATGTCGGTATATTTAGTGTGAACATTTACTTATTTAACCCTAAAATATATAACAAAATGAAATTAAAATATACGACTTTTTCAACAAAAAGAAAAGGAGATTAATGTGTATATTCATACAAATATGAAGTAATTATAATTATTGGGATAAACACTAAGAGTGCTCATCGACTTATAACTTAATTTTGTAGAAATTAATATGGTATCAAACTCAATAGTACTTGATGTGAGCAGACATCTTAAAAAGAAACACGAGTTTCACATAAAGACTTAATAAGTTAATTTATAAAGAAAGATCTCCAACTTACAAGTTATGTTCTTATCAAAACGTGATAGTAGTGATGCCAATATATTATAAGAAGCTCATGCAAAACTTTGTTGGCGAAGTACATCTGATATGAACCTCAAAACAAAAAATTCAATTGTGGAGGGTTTAATTTATATAGGACCAGTACCTGGGAGCATGGCCGTTGGTGGGAGACGCGGTGGAGGATCCAACTGTTGAGCCGTTCGAGAAGCTACACGGAGAAGGAGCATATGCATACTGCATGAAAAGACCAGATGAAATGAGTTTGTTTTACGCTTCCATGTCTGGAATGTCAATGCCCCACATGAATGAAATGTTGGAGAAGTATGATGGCTTCAAAGGTGTGGAGTCTCTAGTTGATGTTGGTGGAAATTCTGGCGTGATTCTCAATATGATTATGAACAAATATCCAAACATACTCAAAGGCATCAATTTTGATCTTCCTGATATGATATCTTCTGCACCTCAATTTCCAGGTAATTAGTCTATTTTTTGAGTCAATACCATTTTGGAACCTAATTAGTCTAATTTGAAAAAAATAGTTAGATTGACAAATATTAGTGTACCAGGAGGCTGTATTATTTGTCCCTTAAAATAAAGATAATAGTGAACCATTTTTTTTTAGGGGATTAGTGGACCATGTTAGTTTTTCGGTTTGTCCACAGACTAATTTTAAATTTTAGAGTATAATACGTGTATTCACATTCTCCAGTATTTATTATAAACAAAAATTATTTTTTAGATTCATTTAATAAATGGTGTATGTGGCTCATTAGACTACATACATCGTTTATTCGGTGATTAGAGGGTGTATTAGTTTACGAACAAATTTATTCAATTTATTTAACTCTTGTGGTATTATATAGGTATAACACACGTCGGTGGTGATGCGCTTGAATCAGTTCCGGTTGGGGATGCTATCTTCACTAAGGTGTCTCTTTCACCACTAATAAGTGGTACTTATCTTCAAAATATTTTTGAACATTAGCACCATAGTAAAATATGATTTTCCTCCCTTCTCAACAACAAATACATATATTGTCGGAAAAAAACAATAAATACATATGATTTTCCCTACCTACTCTTTTTTATTACCAAACTTTTATTAGGAGCAAGCCAAGCATAGTAGCCAATGACTAAAGTTCAAACATACATCAGTCTATAGTACAAAATGGTTGTCAAAATATAATTGTTTCTTTTTTTTGGCAAATAGGATGAACTCACTGCAACACTCTAGATATATTAAAATAAAAAAGATTACAATTGATCAGAGACATAAATCTGACGCAGTGAAAAGTAAAAAACCACATCACTAACAAGTGTTAAACCAACACGAAAGGATAATACCACCAACTCAAAGGGGATAAAATCAAAACAACTAGACAAAGCAAAAAGTAGTCTGACATATAAACCAAAGTAGTCTGACACAACAAACCTACAACACGGACCCGAAATCAAACTAGAAACAAGAATAGTGTTGAACAAAAGATCAAAACGAGATAGGCTCAAATCGGCTACAACAAACCTAACCATAACGACGTAGAAGCAACAACGACTAGATCAAATTCAGTCTTTTAGAACCAACAAAGATTCCAGCTCAAAGCAACCTGAATTAGAATAGTATTGAACGTCGTCACCAACTGAATCGTGAAGCTACACGATTTAACATCAACATGGTGGAACCACCATGAAGGAAGAACCCACCTAAATATCTTACGATGGTGAAAGTAAGTAAGTCGGAATCCATAAGAAACAAGACCCAAAACAAGCTTGCAAGTTGCCGAGTCGTGGAAGACAGCAAACCCGGGATCCAAAACAATGTGAACACCAACATCATATTCACAACCCAAACAACAACGACAGTAAACAACCACTCAAACACGCAAGAGATTCAAATAAGTGTCATGAACCCACACTGGAGCTATCGATATCGAACCAACCAGATGGAAATCAAAGAGAAGAAGCAACACGACGAACAATTGTTACTACATAATACACAACACATTTTTTAAGGTTGGACTATTATAGCAATAACGACTCATCTTACAATTGTTTTAGATGAGACTTAAACTATGACATGTTATCCATATCAATCATACATTTCTATACTGCTAATAAATGTGATACATAATTTTTTTATTATAAAATATTTCCAATACACCTAAATTACCCTCAAACAGTTTTACTCATAAGCCAAATAATTATAGTTCTCTTGCTATAATATATTTTTTGTAGCCTTATCAATTCAATTATTTTTAAAATTTAAATTTAAATCTACATCATAATTTATGGAACAAAAAAACTAAATAAATTTCAGTCAATCTTTTTTTATACCAATCGATAAAGGGCCCGTTTGGATTAGCTTATTTTAGAGCTTATGTAAAACAGCTTATGCAAATAAATAAGTTTTTATGTATTATTTATAAGTTTTTAAGGTAGTTTATGAAAAAACCCGTTTATGAAGATACAATTTTCGTTAGTGAGAGTTTATAAATTAAAATAAAAGCTTATTTATTTACATAAGCTATTTTTCATAAGCTCAAAATAAGCTCGAACCAAACGAGGCCAAAATACAAATAAACACGCTCATAAATGGCTTGTGGCTGTCTTTCAGCTAGTTGCTTATAAAAAATATATGTTTACCAGATAAAAAAACAAAAAATTTCATTAAAAAAAACTAAATAATTAATTTATATTTTATAGTAGACACACATATCATTTGATACTTGAGATATTTAAAACTAATTATAATTTTTTAATTCTATCGATTCTCATTTATTGTATAATTATTTATTTTGCAGTGGACAATGTTAACATGGACAGATGAAGAATGCAAGAAGGTCTTGCAGAACTGCTACAAGGCTCTTCCGGTGAACGGAAAATTGATTGTTTGTGAGCCGGTGTCACCGGAGCTGACCGATGAGAGTCAAAGAACAAGAGCATTGTTGTCGGGTGACATATTCATAATGACAATGTATAGAACTAAGGGAAAACACAGAACTGAAGAACAATTCAAACAACTTGGCATTTCTACTGGTTTTCTTCGTTTTCGTGCTTTCCACATTGATCCTTATTTTCCTGTTCTAGAATTTCAGAAATGAGCAGAAGAAGCCTTTGACGTGTGCGGAGTTTATTATGTGGTGGGGTAAATGTTAAACATTTCTTGCTGTAAATGTTTTTATTGGATTATTTGGGTAATGGCAGCGTCCTTTAGATTGTTTGGACGTTGGTTAAATGTTTTTATTTTGTTTCTTCTTATTGGTGAAGTATTGTATTTGAATTTCGTTGATCTTCTTTGACACACCTTGTGTTAAGAGGAACATCTTTTGTCGTTTACATATAAGTAATATTTTGCCTTGTTCAAAAAAAATTATGAGATGGGGTGAAATAATTAAAAGAGAAGGTGGCGGTCCTTAGCTCAATTGCTAGGGACAATAATAATATATGTAAGGTTTGAGGTTCAAACCCCGCACACCACATAAAAAAAAGGTGGCAAGTGGTGGTCCAGAGTGGCCGCCGGTGGTGGTTCACGGCGTAGCTCCAGCAGCCACCACGGCGGCGGACCTCCAGCGAACTGACAACGGCGCTCTGGCAAGGTCGTGGTGGCCGGCACTTATTTTAAATAATCTTTTAAATAAAAAATTATCCAACATAGGGTTTGAACCCAAGACCTTCTCTCAAATGCAACATCACAAACCACTACACCAATATGATTTATGTGACAATTATTTATTTATTTTATATATAAATCTGTTCTGCTTATAACTTTGTATAATTTCTTAAAAAAATTATTGATTAAACATTTGTAAAAGAAAATATTAAAGAGTTCAAAATAAGTTAAAATCGGTTTTTAAATTAAATTTGGTTAACTGAATTGGTTTAAATTTGTGGTTCAATTTATGAATACAAATCAGTTAACCACATTTTTGCATACCCCTACACACACTAACAAACGGATGTTGGGTTTAGTAGGGAGGTTAGACCATAAATATCGGTAACCTTTTTAGAGTATCTTTGCAGAAATTAATGACATTTTCATTTTGTCCAACAAGTGCCGTGAATAGTTGTTGGAATAACTAAAGCCATCCATCTCCAAAAAAATTTAGAGTAATTACACAGGAAAAAAAAAAGATGAAAAGTTGTTTCCTCATGATTACTATTTACCACAAAGATTGCATGATTTTTCTGAGTTTATTATCGAGCCACGACCTTGTCATGCATAATTCTCCGAACTAAGAGTTCCAATGTTTGTGTGCTTCCAAATTAGTTCATCATGTCTGTCGTGATATGGAACGATCACTTGTTGCACAAGTTGGTTCAACTGTGGGAAATTGTTGATGAAATCTTGATGAAGATTCCACGGAGAATAATGAATGAAGTTACAAACTTTTGCATCTAGATCCAAATTCAAAATTGCAAGCCAGTGAGAGTTAATAAATGGTTCCCCACACATCTCAAAATATTAATGAGTAATATCTTAAATATGTCCTTGAATTTTCACCAATCAGCCAAATTCGTCCATGAATTTTGCGAAATATCTATTTAGTGTCTGAATTTTACAGACGTCCATCAAAATGGTCATCCGTCCAAAAGCTTCGTTAGTGGTGATGATGTGTCTTCTTGCATCATGTATTTCCAATTATACCTCTATTATATAAAGATCGATTTGAAACTTATTGTCATAATTTAAGGACTACTTTGATGGATATTGTTATAATTTAAGGGCTGATGTGATTAATTTTATTTCAGGTAATGAGTACAAGGAGATATGACATGAGATGACCAGTGATTTTAAATGACAGGCATAAACAAACACCACTAAGGGGTCCTGCTCCACAAAATCCAACTGCTCCTGGAGTTATTAGAGTCCCAAATCCAAATTACGGGTCATCCGCTTCTACACAACCCCAATACATGGAGTTTATCCCAACTCCAAGATTTCCAAAGCAGTGATGCTTGTTTAAATTATGTTTTTGGACTAGTTTCATTAATGCTTTTTGGACTTGATTAATTTATGTTTTTTTGGATATGTAATGACTTAAGAACATCAAATGACTTGATGACTATGAAATGTTATTTTTTTTGCTATGTAATGACTTATGAACATCAAATGTATGACTTATGGTGATATGCAAATGTCTGTCTTTTTACAATCAAAGTGTCTGTCTTTTACTTTTTACTTTGTTCAACAAATGTATGCACCAAGGATCGCAGTGATATATGTTGTGAAAATTCAAGGACTTGTTTGATGGTATTTTCATTAATTTGGTGATCGATATGATGGATAGACATACAATAGAAGAACCAATTTGATTGAATTTTTTTCACAAAAGGGGAAGAACTTTGGCATCAATTCATGGAAGAAATTTTGGTGATTTTGAACTCTAGGTGACAAATTATAACACTAGGGTTCCAAATTTATATATTTGGGGAAGAAAGAGCCGTTAATGAGAAAGAGGAGAAAGAGTCGTTGGAAATTTTGCAATTTTCTGAAAATCAATCAATTTGGTCCTTAACAATTTTCTGTAAATCAATCAATTTGGTCCCTGCTTGTGTGGCATTTGACGTGGTAAGTCTTGTAAGAGGTTAACGGTACACGTCACCTCCGTTAACAGACCAACTTAACGAAGGGACTGATTTGATTGACATTTTGTAAATTCGGGGACTAAATAGATATTTCGTAAAATTCAAGGACGAATTTGGCTGATTGGTGAAAATTCAAGGGCAGATTTGAGGTATTACTCAAATATAAGTGGATAATAATCGTAAACCGCACAGAAACATTTCAAAATTCAAAATGTATTGCATATATAATTGTACATTTTATTTGTTTTTGTAAAGTAGCATAGTGATTATAAATTCACTCTAGAGTGGATAAATGTGGAGTTTGAAGTTCAAACTCTAACCTCTATATAACGTAATTTCCCTATCGATTGAGTTATACTTACATTAACTTAAAAGAATCATTTTTAACTATCTTAAACTTCGTAGAATAAAACTCAACCAATTATTATTCTTGATCGCTAGAATTCAAACCTTAAATTCGAACCTTAAACTTTTTTTTAGAGGGAACCTTCAGCTTTTTACTCTTTATCTCCTTTAATTCCTTACCTCAATGAAGTAACCTATGCATCTTGAAATTCAAAGCCAACTTCATAAATCAATACTCCCTCCGGTCTCAAATATAAGAAAGTATTCATTTTTTAGGTTCATTGAGTAGTTAATGTATCTGATCTATATTGTAAAACAGATACATTAATTATTCAATGAACCTAAAAATAAATCTTTTCTTATATTTGAGACCGGAGGGAGTACACCACTACATATGCAATATGCTCACTCAATTAGTATTAGTGTCGACACCACCACTAAGAAAAAGTTAGTGTAGACAACTTTATTATTAATTCTTTTTTACGGGAGACCACACAATCAAGTTATTCAGAAAATGCTAATAGAAAGAAAAAAAAAGTTAGTGGGAGCACCTACCCCAATTTAATACTCAATCCATCCATTGTCTGCCATTTGCCAAGGGCATGTGACAAAATATCACACTCATATCGTTTATTTATATTTTTCACATCTACATCAGGCCACATATATATTTACTAGTTTAGTTGAACCGTTGTTTTCCATTTATGTTTTAAGAGACAACTGGCATTTTAAATAAATATTTATACGTAGCATGAAATATACAAAATAATTGTTTTATAATATAACCAGTAAAATATCCATCATTCACACGAGTCTGCTTATTTTTGTTTTATATCTTAAAAATAGTACGGATCTACTAAATGATAAAAGCGGTTATTAAAATAAAAAATGCTAAAGAGCACGACAACAACCTGTTGTGGAATCCACACGACAATGTATTCTACGCGCGTGCAATTGAAGACTTTTTCATTTATTTCAATTAAAATTTATTTAAGCAATGAGGTTATGCCATATAACATATCATGCGGGTCGTGCGGTGAATATTGTCATGCACAATAGCACTTCTCTATTAAAATGCATGTGCATTCACATGAATTTGCTCATTATCAAGATATAAAATAAGAATATACACGAGTTTGTTGATTATCTATCTATTATTATAAATTGGAAGACAGTCATGCAAACTCTAATATCCAATTTCGCCCAACAACACTGAAAGAGGTACAACTGTTAATAGGAAGGATAACAATCATGTGTCGTTTTCTATCAGACCTGGTAGATAAGACATTTCATTTTTTCACCACATTGAGAAAATGCGAGGAATTTCATTGGACCAACGAATGTGAGGAAGCTTTTCAAAATCTGAAGGTATTCCTAGCCTCCCCGTCAATCTTGACTCGACCAAAGTTAGGGAACCCTCTCTTCCTATATCTCTTGGTGAGCGATAACACCTTTAGCTCGGTACTGGTTGAAGACGGCAAAGCAGGGCTGGCCCAACATGTCAAGAGGCCTAAAACAAATTTCATAATGAGGCCGTTTGAAATTAAAAAATAAATAATAACACAATGCTTATTAAAAATATAATAAATCAAGTTTTGTTGAATCAAAGATTTGAACTTAAGACCAAAAGGATTTGAGGTCTTAAAATTGACCAACTAAATTAGATAAATATTTAGAGGTAAATTTGACTTTTTTTTTTAAAAAAAATAACCAAAAGTCTTGAGGCATAAAGCTCTTACTTAAGTGGTTTGACCCTTAAACTAGCTCTGCGTCAAAGGTGATGAAATGCCAACCTATTTTGGATGCAAGATACTCAAGGATGTACATGCAAGGTACCCGAATGTCAAACGTATGTCCCTGGAAATTGTAGTCATCGCCGGCATGCATCAAACCAGGGTCGTTCCTTGCCATGCGCAAGGAGCTCTATGGAGTTGAGCCTCCAATTTATGGAGGCCTCAATTATTTATAGGGGTATGAGTATAATTGTTGCAATGTAGGATAATATTTTCTTTTGTTATGTAAGTCTAAATCAAACACTTATTATTTGACAAAAGTTAAGAGTAAATGGACAAGTTACACCAAACCCACACATCTATCAACAACAAAAATTCAACAAAAACAAATTAAAATCAAAATAATGCTTATTGTTAATTTACAATTATTTAAATTATCATTAATTATTTTTATTATGGGTCATTTTTAATATTAGAGTCGAGCCTCCAATTTTATTGGAACGACACAGCATCAAACACATGCTAAAATCTTGAAGTAAGTAACTTCTTCATTCCCGTTCTATATGTGGGGAGTTGACATACTGAGTCCTTTCCTCTTAGCTCCTGGACAACTAAAGTTCTTAATCGTTGGGGCATACTACTTCAATAAATGGATAGAAGCAGAAGTAGTAGTACACATAACGACCAAATGAATCAGAAATTCTTTGGAAAAATGTTGTATGCCGATTTGGATTACCGAAGATCATATTATCCTACTAAGGCACTCATTTTGAAAGCTTGGTTGTCTTGGATTTCTAAAAGAACTTATTAGGAATTAAAAACAAATTCATCTATGTCGTCTGTCCTCAAGCAATTGGGGCGATCGGGATAAGCCAATAAGGCCGTGCTGGCTGGTATAAAGAAAATAAAATATCAATTTTATTTTATAAATTTTTAGAAGAGCACAGACATCCCTAGCACAGACATCTTGTGCATCCTTTCAAAAAACAGATATCTCGTGCATGTCAACACGTGTATATATGGGTTTTCTTTTATAATCTTTCATCTCGACTTATTTATAAGCAAAATATAATTTTTTAAGTTTATTGAATAATTAATATATTCAGTTATATTTTAAAAAAAATATAAAACAATTGACATTTTATTTAAAATTCTTTTTCTAAACACTTGTATAAATGATGCATTATATATATTTTTTTAAACAATGAAAAATTGTGTACTCGATATTGAAAATATGTATTTGATTTCAATCATGGATCAAGTTCCTCTTCTGTATTTTTTTTATATACGTTAATCATTACATCTTAAATATAATAGAAAAAAAAAACATGCCACGTTAAGGTAAATAGTTAAGAGAATATTTTATATAAACATCAAACGATGATATTTGTATATTATATTTCTCACCTCTCTCTTTCTCTCACAATCTCAGGCTATCACGTCTTTCTTTTTCAGAAAGACTTAAATCTAGTCATATTAGTAGATACGTGTAATTTGTCGTTTTCTGTTATTAATATGGATGTTGTGAGTTTGTTCATAAATTCATCTTTTTTGTTTTGAACAACTTTAAATTTGTATTGTATTGTTGTACTCTATCAATTTGAATGAATATATATCGTTTATTTTGTCAATAAAAAAATTTCAAGGTCTGATTATATCTTAAACTTTCTTTTTTTATCACCAATTACATCTATCACATCACTCATCTATTACATTAAAAGAAATGATATTTGTACAATCATTTTGTAACAACTTTTTAACATCTCTCTCATACTCACATTTTGTTTTTATTCTAGCTCTTTTTTTTTCTCCTCTCAATTGCTTTTGACAAAGAAATAAAAAAGAAGTTGTCACAGAAGTTGTCTCAAATGGTTGATCAAATATCACTAATCTTGCATTAATTATCAATTACCTCACCTCATGTTTTTCTTTATCTTGAGATGTATACATTTAATCAGATAACTCATTTGAAGTGTACACCAATCGTTTTTCTATAAATAGCTTATGTACTTTCTTCTACTATCACACCTGCTGAAAACACAACAATCTTTCTTAGTTTTGAGTATAACAACAAATTAGAAAACAATAATGAAGAATGGAAAAGTTGCAGTGGTAAAGCCTCAAAGTGAAGCGAGACTTGCCATTTTAGAACTCGCACACATTATGAGTGTTCCTACGTCCCTTATTGCTGTTCTCAAAATGAAAGTACCTGAAGCTATATGGCAAGGTGGAAAGAACACTCCACTCTCCGCCCCTCAAATTCTCTCCATAGTTCGTCCCAACGGCGGAGGAGACGCTGAAAATCTCCAGCGTATCCTCCGTTTGCTCACCACTTATACTATTTTTGTTGAGGACTTGAGCAGCAATGGTGAAAGGAAGTACTCCCTCACCGATGTCGGTAAAGCTCTTGTTCCCGATGATGATGGTCTGACCTGTGCATCATTTTTCGTCCAGCACCATCAGGTTTAAACCAACTTATATACAAATAATTTTTCTATTTCTATGTTTCTTAAATATGAAATATATAACAAAATGAAATTAAAATATACGACTTTTTCAACAACAGAAAAAAATAATTAATGGGGATATTCGAACAAATATACAGTAATTATAATTATTGGGTTAAATACTAAGAGTACTTAATTTTGTGGAAATGAATATGGTATAAAACTCAACAGTACTCGAAGACATACTAAAAAGAAACACGAGTTTCACATAAAAACTTAAAAATAGTTAATTTATAAAGAAGACCTTCGAGTATAAGTTGATTTTGTAAAGATAAATTATGTTGTTATCAAAACATGATAGCTATGCTCATATATTATAACAAGTTCGTGCAAAACTTACAAGTTGATTTTGTATAAGCTCATACAGAACTTTGTCGACAAAGTACATCTGATAACCTCAAAAAAAAAATCAAACGTACAGGACCCGTACCTGCGAGCATGGCCGTTGGTGGGAGACGCGGTGGAGGATCCAACTGTGGAACCGTTCGAGAAGCTGCACGGAGAAGCAGCATATGCATATTGCACGAAGGGACCAGAAGAAATGAGTTTGTTTTATGCTTCCATGTCTGGGATGTCATTGCCCTACATGAGGGAAATGTTGGAGAATTACGATGGCTTCAAGGGTGTGGAGACTCTAGTTGATGTTGGTGGCAATTCTGGTGTGAGTCTCAACATGATTATGAACAAATATCCAAACATACTCAAAGGCATCAATTTTGATCTTCCCGATATGATCTCTTCTGCACCTCAATATCCAGGTAATTAGTCTATTTTTTGGGTCACTACCATTTTGGAACCTAATCAGTCTAATTTGAAAAAATTAAGTTAGATTGACAAATATTAGTGGACCGACCATGTTAGTTTTTTGGTTTGTCCACGGACTAATTTTATTAAATTTTAGAATACGCTGTATTATTTACGAACAAATTTATTCAACTCTTGTGGCTATGTATAGGTATAACACACGTCGGTGGTGATGCGCTTGAATCCGTTCCGGCTGGAGATGCTATCTTCATTAAGGTGTTTCTTTCGCTACTAATTAGTAGTACTTACTTATCTCCAAAATATTTTTCAACGTTAGCACCATAGTAAGATATGATTTCCTCCCATCTCAAAAATAAAGAGATATGATTTTCCCCTATCTACTACTTTTTTTTATAACAAACATTTTATTATTAGGAGTAAACTAAACATAGTTGCCAATAACTAAAGTTCAAACATACATCAGCCCATAATACGAAATGGTTGCTAAGATCCAATTGTTACTTACTTT
>Ga0228710_1004008_pt1 | contig 23281 bp, 11 predicted proteins | sample MedpolnodulmetaG_FD_177995 | JGI IMG/M metagenome (GOLD analysis project Ga0228710, IMG submission 177995) | Root nodule microbial communities from Medicago polymorpha collected in Santa Monica, California, United States - pink nodules | ecosystem: Host-associated > Plants > Roots > Nodule...
TTGAATAAATTTTTTTTAAAAAAAAAACTATAAAATGCAGAATTTTTTTTGGAAAAAAAGCAAGAATTATAAAATCAAAAATTATAAAACCAGAAGGAAAAAAACCCAAAAAGTACTAGAAAATGGAGATAAAAGGTAGGAAAAAATCAGCAAAAAAAATCCCATTAAAAATACATGGAAAAAACAGTATGCACCTGTAAATATTTGGATGATCATTAGCATATAAGAAAAATGATTATTATTATTATTTTAAGTTACATTTTTTATTTATTGATTTTTTTCTCTTTTTTTAATTCAGAATATTTAATATAACTAATTTAAATAGGTATATAATTTGTTTATTGGTTAAAATTTACATGTGTTCTAACAAGTTATTGAGTTGGATATAAATTAAGTAGAATTCATATAGATTTCAAAGAGTGTCTATAACATGATTCGCGACATGCATCGATTTGTTTTCAATTTGATGAATGAACTGTGTCATTTGATGTAGAAATTCTGTTCTAAGCGGCGAACTGCCGATAAACTTACTTTGTGTGAATAAAAAGAAGTAATCATGGTCCACTTATTGTATGCTTTCAATGATGATAGTATCCTTTTTGAAGTTGACCCCTCCACTTAGAATATTGCCTTCATTGATTTGACATTCAACCAATCATTTTTCTTTACTGACGTTAGAACCCAGTCACACGCCATATATGATTTCATAACTGAAAACTTACTACAAACACATCCACTTGTTTTCTCCTCCTATGATTTTTCTACATTTTCTTAATTGTTCTTTTTGGGCTTAAATTCTAGAAGGAGGACGACTATATGTTTCATGGAGAAATGTTAGCGACACACATTCTAACATACACTTATCAACACACTCTCTTTGATTGGTTAATATTCACATGGGACCCACCAAATGTATATGGGACCCACATGATTTGGTAGGTCCCATGTGAATTTTAACCAATCAAAAGGAGTGTGTTGAAAAATGTGTGTTAAAATGTGTGTTGCTACCATTCCTCATGTTTCATGTAACATTTTATATTAAGCTCGGTATTTTGATTTATGAAATAAATTATAAATTGACCAAATTTATTTAATTTGTTTTACTATTTTTTGGATGGTTTGATTTTAATCGAACAATCACCGACGACCCAAGTGTGTGGACGTGAATTCCAATGAATGCAGGGAATTTGATTTTGCAAATAACCGGACAACAGCTGGAAGTGCAATGTTGCAGCATCCGATGGAAGGGTATGTGAAGTGCAACATATACGCAACATTATTTGGTGATTAACAGTGCTTTGAAATCGAGATGTGTATCTGAAACACTCAAGGTCAGTTTGTGAAAGCATTAACTAAATGGTTTGAGTGTTATATCTAAGTCCATTAGAAGCGGAGGCATTGAGATTAAGGGAGACTATATCTTGGTTTGGGGAACTAGGATTATCAATGGTGTAAATTGACATAGATTGCAAGCTAGTGGTGGAAGACATCATGGATAAATCTAACAACCAATCGGATTTTGGCAATATTATGTCTACTTGAAGAACACTATTCCTACAATTTTTAAACTTTATGATAAGTTTTATTCGGAGAGAGACAAATTATGTCGCCCATACTTTAGCAAGGGTGTCAAAACTGTATGCTAGTCATCATCTTTTTGATTTGATTCCATTTTTATTAGTTCTATTATATGTTGAATGAAAGAATATAAGTTACCTTTCGTAAAAAATAAATAAATTATAAAACAAGTGTTGCTAACGAGTGTCTTCATGGTACTCCTTAAGAATTTATAATTAAGAAACTATTTATTAAAAAAGTCTAATACTTTAATTTTCAATGTATTGAATACATAGTCAGAATGTCATGTATTGCAATACTACTCCCGTCGATCGCTATTATAAGTAAAAAAATACTGTTCAAATTTATTGAAGAATTGATGTATCTAATTTATATTATTGATCAAATATATTACTTACTCAATAAATTTTAAAAATAGTTTTATTTAGTTATAATTAGTGATCCAATGGAGTATGTGGCAAATCAAAAGTAAAAATTAATTAATTGACAATAATATTTTGTGGACCAGTTGGAAGTTGCTTGCAAGGTTCCTTGGGATTTCCTCCTTGACCTTGTCCTCGAGTTCCAAATTCCCCTCGTATCTTAATCCTAAAAACTATAGATTAAAATAATGAAGAAAATTAGTCTCAAGAGCAGTGGAACATGTCTGATCAACAGGAAACCAAATTAAACTAAACTTGATTATTATGCCGGCAATCAGTGTTAACGGATCTGCTTAAGTAATGCTCGTACAAATACAAATATGCATGGTTATGAGATAGGCAATCGTAATGTTTTAGATTCTCACATTAAATCATAGATACAGTTTTGCTATGTTTAAGATTTCCATATCTTATATAGGGATGTGTTACTCAAAAATCATCTTCAACTTTTTCTATATTTTTTTCGTTGTTTGATTTAATCATTTCTATTATACTATAATAACTGTGGGTCTATGTCAACCACATCAAATAATAATATTATTGCTCCAAACTGCAAGTTCGTTTGATTTTTTTTTCTTTTCAATTCCAGATCTAGTTATTTAATAGATGTGTGATTTATCAAATTATCCTCCCCATCCTTCTATTCATTAAATAAATAAAAGGGCTGCTAAAAAAAATGAATAATCAAGGACAAATACTCTAATAATTGGTCACGAACTAATTTTATGTGAAGTTTTTTTTTGTTTTGTTTTATAAAATTAAAATATGGTTCCTAATAACATTGTAGTAGTATTGTATTGTCCTTTTTATATGATTTATTTCAAATTTTCAAGTGTATTAATTATTTTTACACCAAAATATTAGGATTATTATAAGCATTTTGTAATCAACAAATACTGTTATATTGAATTAATCATCCCACTAATTGATTAAAAGAATAAATACAAAAATATCAGTTTTATTTTTATTTTTTGTTGCCAAAAAACAATTTATCAATTAATTTAATTCTATTACTAATTTTTTAGTTCTTAATTAAGCTAATGAAATTTTATATTTGGATTTAGATAAAATAGAGGAAGTAACATAGTCTTGGGAGTGGGGAGTACTATATCTAGATAAGATGGTATAGGTGAATTAATGATGATATATAGAATCGGCTGCAGGATCTTGATTTTTGGTAGTAGAAAGGATTTTTTTCTTTCTTTCTATATATCATCGTCTCATATATCTAGTTCAGTGTAAGCATATTTTAGTTTGGAGAAGTTGCCCAAAAACTTGGAAATTCAAAATACAAATAAGCAATGACATGTTTTTGTTTATTTATTTTATTTAGTTTTTGAAAGTAAAATAATACTAGATGAAAATTTTAACAATAGTTACATTCTCAAACGTCTCAATAAAATATGATTTTCCCAATCTCGCTATAAAGACTTGTGCTTACGTACGGGTTGTGTGTTGTTGCGACTATTTGAACATGTCACACATGATATCAATACATGTATCGTACAATAGTAAAAGGATGGGTATGCAATTGTAGGTAAAATTAACCATACGTCAACTAACTTTCCTCTTATAAAATATGTCAGAGTTAAATCATTCGCTTTTTTCTAGTCATGTATAGATATGAAGGACACTATTCATCTACCTTTTAGGCGAAAAAGATAAGAGTGATTTTATGCAAAATTTGGATTAAAGAGATTGTTATGTTTAAAATGGAGGGAAAATATGTGAGAGGAAACAAAATAAATCAAGAGAGCCATAGAGAAAAAGGTAAAAAGATTGAATGAATGTTCTAGGATTCAAACTTAGTTGCAAAGTCGCTATCTATTGTAACATTATGATGGCCTTGATGAAACTAGACTTAAGTCCTACAAAAGTATGAATAACATTTTAATATGAATTAGCTTTTTAGTTTTCCCATAATGTATAAAATATTGAAAGGGGTCCGGGCGTTGGATATTTGTGAATCCATATTACATCTGCAGTCGAGATTCTCTAGTTTGTATTTTATTAGCAAAGAAGAAAACTTGGGTCTACCTGCTTGATTTCTTTTTTTGATTCTTTTTCATTCAAATTAAAAAAATCATAATATTTTAAGGGACGTGAATTGGGCAGGTAGACTAAACAACAATGAACTGGATTTGATTTATCAAATCAGATACTAATCTTTTCTTTCCTCTTCGTAAAAACAAATAATTCGTTTGGCTATAGATTCGAAACGACTCTATTCATGAGCTGCCGTATCCTTTCACTTGCTCAGCTTTTATATATGATCATGATCATCATTATCATGATAATAATATTAATAATAATTCTATCCAAATTTGGTTGCTGCAAGTACGATTCAAGCCGAAATTCAGCAATCTACCTGGTGGTGGAGGTTCAGAAAACACAAAAAGAGTATTTATTTCTTAATTAAGTATATTAATTATTGCACATTGTAAATGGTTCGTGATTCTTTTAAATGCACTAACAATAGGAGACATGAGGTCACTTGTTGTGATGCGATATTATTTTTGAATAAGAAAATGTAATCATAGGTCTTTTTTCAATTAGAAAATGAAGGCAAACACGAGATGTTGAATTTCATCGGTTAATAATTCTGTTAAGGACCCAAATTCAAATAATAATTGATCGGACTTTCATTACTTTTTGTCGAACTTCAGGTTATCAATGTTTTGGTAGCCGACTTTCCCAAGACTCAAGAGGACTAAAAGTAAAACTAAATCATAAGACAAGATTACTCTGGTTATTTAACCTATTTTAAAGCATCAAGTTTTATCGTTTTATCTCGACTCAAAATAATCACATCATTACTTTTTTTTAGTTTCCATATGACTAGCAAAATTATTAGAATATTAATCATAACTATTGAGATATATTATACCCGTGGGGGTATAAAAGTTTGTTCCAAGTTAGTTAGGAAATCTAACTAAGTTTGTTAGTTAGTTAGATAATTTGTTCTACAAGCAAGTACTATTGTGCCTATAATAGACTTTGTATTGCGCAACTTCAAGTGTTAATGAGATTCACATTGCAACCATAATATCTCCATTCTTTTCTCTTTTAGTTTTATAGTTTTGTTTCATTAGATTCATCTTGATCAAAAAAACAACTTATTAAAATAAGCACTTCTGCTACGCGATAGAACATAGTTTATGTTCTAACAAAAATAACCTATGTGACTAGTATCATACTTTTGTTTCCGTGATGATGATATTCGTGTGACAAGTTCAACTAGACTTCTAGAACTTACCACCACCCCTCTTTTTTTGCAAGTAACTTACCACCACTCCTCAATAACCATTTTCACTTCACCCTAAAGTTCACGTCCAAAATGTAGATCTTTTTGTTTTTAATTAGAAATTTACCTCAAACGATAAAAATAATGACTTAGTAAGTGAATACTTTCACATAAGTTTAATTTACAAACACATTGATTTTTTAACTGAGTTAAATCAAACTAAAAAAAGATCAACAATGTCTCAATATTTTGCACCTTAATATCAAAATAATTGTCTTAACCTTTCCTATTCTTAGAGGAATGTGATCCTCATAATCCAAAGTTCAACGTTAATAGAATGAAATTTAAAAAATAATTCTTTATGTCTAAACTCAAACTCATTCTCAAAGATTTATTGTTAAAAGTTTTTTCTCTCTATATCATTCACCACACTCTTAGGTTTGCGCGATAAGGACCACACAACGAATCCCTTGCTTGGAATGAGTTAGGTCTAAAACATATTGACCCTGTTTATTCTCCCTTTATTTTTTTGTTGGCAAAGATGTTATTCACCTTGTTAAACAATTACGTTTTCCTTACTCTGGCTGAAGAATAAAAATTGCTTGTTGATTTTTTTAGTTATATCTACTTTTTCAACTTCAAAATAACGTACAATTTTCTTAGAAAATAATCGTAACATTTTCCTTTGAAAAACAGGTTGATTCTTACCATATTATTGGGCCGAATATAAATAGCATCAAATGAACGGTTTCTCATCATTGAATATATGGAAAAAACAGGGAATTACTAATTGCACCCCAAGAGTTGATAATAAGCTTGAAAACAAATTCACTACTATAGGGATGATAATAAGTTATGCCGAACTACAGTTTGCATAATTAGATTTGACTTGCTCAAAAAATATAAGGTCAAAGTCTGATTTGATCTAACCTTCTTGAAAATGTGATATGACATGTTAATCCACTTAAATACATTGTATCCTTTAATTTATATTGAATTAGTCATTTTATTCCATATATTTCTTTTAATATAAATTAATTATCAAACATGATTAATTAATTAAAATTATATAATAGAAATTAAACATTAAGATTATCTAAATCTTAATTTTTCAGAAATTCTACTATTTCATATACTAGTAAAGCTCCTTCCCACACGGTTTGAATTCTACTTCTTCATTTTTCAACACTATTGGAGGCAATTTGGTTTGGATCAGATGCGTATAAGGCAGGTTTCTTGGTTAAAAGATGGTTGTTCTCACATATTTACAGTTGTGCATTGTTATTAAAGAGTATACATATAGTAAAAAACAAGTACACATAAAACTGTTGGAATGTGTTGATTCAAATCTGTATTAGACTATATACCCGTTGGGGTATAAAAGTTTGTTACGAGTTAGTTATGTAATCTAGCTAAGTTTGTTATGTTTGTTTAGATAGCTTACTAAGCAAGCAATGTGAGTAAGCCTCTTATGAAAGGAATGTTGTAATCACTTTTCACTACTAATGAAATTCATAAGTTTACAACAATAATTCTCTACTTCTTCTCTTTCTCTCTTTTCATTCTCTCAAAATCAACACAAAATAGTTACTTTGTTCCAACAAAAACTTTAGTCCTTCCTTCAAAAAAAAAAGTTTATATGTCATCACATTTCTAATAATTGCTACCGGGCATTTTTTTGACATTTTTTGTTACAAGCCATAAATTGCAAATGATATATACAATGTTTTGTAAAAATCAAATGATTGTTACAAATTGAAATGTCAAAGTAAATGTGAAAACTAACCGCTTTTGCAAGTTTATGAGCTATGTTAGTTTGTATCGGAGAAAACTCAAGAGAAGAATTGTTACAATTGGAAGGTAATTGGAAGGTAAAATAGCTCTATAACTAGTCAAGATGCATTCTGTCAAAAAAAGACTACTCAAGATGGATCCTAGTTATGTGGTATCGTGATGAATTAAACGAGTCCACCATCACACTTTTGAGTCCGTAGAAGAAAAAAAACACTTGCTTGACTCCACTGCTGCTAGTAAGCCAAATTCCTCCCCTACAATGTTCTATACCTGATTGGTGCATTTGAAAATCAACCCATTAAATGAATGAGTTACATACTTACAGCTTGAGATTAGCCAAAAAAATAATGATTACATGTATTTTACAAAAATCACATAATAACATCTAAAATAAAATATTGTTATCACACAACTAGTTGATGAGTCCCTTTTAAGAAAAAAGTAGTGCTCTGATGGGTGAACACAAAACTAACAAGAATTGTGACTCGAATTTCCCTTTTTTTTACTTTTTACTTATGCATATATTTATTTAAGAAAAACTATATCGTTTTCCTACATGGGGAAGAAGGAGGGGAGAGGGAAAGAAAACTAATTTTTATTTTCCCATGATGTATTTTTGGTTTCTATATTAGAAAAGACGCTCAATCACAATATAGAACTGGTATTATTTTTCTTTTGCACTCAATTAATTTTAATTGAGTTGTAAGATGGCACTGTTAGTAGTATCAAGAGAAGTTAATTAAAAAACAAATAGAATACTAAAAGGAAACGCGACATTAAATCCTAAACAAGAAAACGTGTTGTGTTGTTGTTTTTGTTGAATTCTTATTCTTTGCTTTGTAGCTTTTGAAAATAGTAGTACCATGAAACATTATTTCCGTTTCAAAAAATGACATCATCATCTAATAATAAGTACATAATAATGGCCCCGAATGATAAAAATGCGACATACTTAGAATTACAGTCACAAATTAGTAACATAACTGAATTTAATGAGCATTACATTGTCCCAATTTTGTAGATGAACGAAAGTCATTGATTAAAAAGCAAATAAGAGAGAGAAATAGGAGGGGGAGGGAATTAAAATTAGGGTGCAAATGAAAATGAAGAAACATAAAGAGAATCAATTAATAATGATGAGTAGTAAGTAGTATATATATATAATTGATGAATGAATGAGTGTTGGCAAACATACATGAGAAACTGATGATGATGATGACCTAACTAAGTAATTAAGCATGGTAAGTAGTAAAATATTATTTGAGAGTAAAGAAGAAGAAGAAGAAGAAGAAATTAAAGTCCCAACCTCAAATCAAGAGTGAGGGGAGAAGAAGAATGAGGATGATTATCATCATCAGGAGGTGGAAAAGGGAAATTCAAATCAACGACATTAACACTACTAGACATGTTGTTGTTGAATGCAGTTGCAGTTGCAGTAGAAGAAGAATCGAATGGTACTGCTGGTGTGGTGGGTTCCCCTTTTTCCCAATGACACCTCTTATGACCACCGAGTGCTTGTCCAGTGCTAAATACCCTCAAACATATGCTACACTTGTGTCCGACTCCATTAATCTCGTTATTATTACTACTATTAACCGCTTCCCCTTCCACGTCACCACCACCACGAGGCATGATTGGATCCGATGAATCAACAGCAACAGCAACAGCAGCATGATCTCCTCCAATTCCTTGAGGAGTAGAAGAAGCGGTTATTGTTGGTGATGAAGTTGTATTGGCGAAACAACCCTTGACATTCTTGTGACTAGCCCTGTGTCCTCCAAGTGCCTGATGGGATCCAAATACTTTGTTGCAACACGAACACACAAACTGATCATCCACCAATGTTGCTTTCTTGTTCTTGTTCTTGTTCTTTGGATTTGAATTTGCAAGTAAGAGCAAAGAAGCGGCAACCTCCTGTTCTTCTGGAGTGTTGATGGAAGAGTGTTGTTGTAGTCTTCTGAAATTAGGAGGAGGGTTAATGCCTCTCCATTGACGCTCAGGATGACAACGCATGTGACCAAAAAGAGCCTTCCATGACCAGAATATCTTACCGCATTCAGTGCAAGTACGAGCAATGTTGTTGGATGATGATTCCCCACCGAATTCCTTACGCTTCTTCTTACCAGTAACAGAACATGGATGATCACCACTACTATTATCTCCACCTTTCATTCTCAAGAGAAATAACCAACAAACCAAAAGTTATGACCAATACATGCAATCCACTTATGTACACTCCCTAGCGGTTACTTCAACTTCCACTCCTTTTCCAATCGACGGTTTCTACTTTTTCTTTTTCAAATCTCACCAGTCACGATTGATTAGTTATCAATCATATGGAGCATTACAACTTTTCAAATACGCATGCATCTATCACCCATCAATAAACCTCATACTTAAATTAAATGCTGTGTCATAAAGTTTTAACCTTGTCATCAAAAATTGAGACTATTAATTTATTTCACATCCTGTATTTTTCTATGTAATCACATTATATTTTATATACATCATTTTTTTTTTGCTTACACACTATCTATAAAAAAAGTTAATACTAATATCTAATCCATTATATATATAAAAATAAAAACTCATAAATAATCATCTACCGCAATATGAAAAATTTAATGAATTAATGACTAAATTTGAATGTGTAAACCTAAAATGTAATTAATTACTGCACACGCACAATAAGTTGGCACATGTTTTTTTGTGGTGGTCGGGGTTTGAACCCCAGACCTTGCATATATTATGCATTGTCCCTACCAAGTGAGTTAAACTCACAGGGACAAATACATGTTTAATTGAGATGGAATGGTTCATTGGAGCTCAAAGAATGTTTAATCATTGTGTAATTTTAAGAAAGTCTAAAATAAATCTATTTTAATATATGGAAGTGTTGTAAGTTTTGAATATATTTCTCAAAAGTTTTAATCATACTGTCTTATGATTTTAAGTGAGAAATATATAAATATATTTTTGTTAGAAAATTGTTTTATTAGAGATAATTAGTTTTTGACTAAGTCTTTTCCACATTTGCTAAACTATTTCACCATTAAGGTCATGCGCATAGAACATTGAACAAATGACTCAAAAAAATTGAAATTTGTCACTTGAAATTAAGACATCAAACACTTAGCTGACACTTCATGACGCTGAAAGATAATGTTAGACTAAGGTATAATTTAACATATTGCTAAAATGAGCTACAAATGTGTTTGTCTATGTTGGGAACAATACCTTCGTGAAACACTCTAGTTGTTAGAACGATTTTGTTGTTTGATGAGCTCGTATCCTACTAAGATTAAGTTGTTCTGTCCTGAGTAAGGTATTTGAGTTGTACCATAATCTTTGTAGTGGCATTGAGGCTTCCCTAGAATTAAAGAGTTGTTCCTTGATGTACGCATAGTTGATACAGTGTCAGCTAAGGCTTTATTTTTTGGTGGACGTCTTAATAATAACGGATTATATGATTAAACACCTAAAATTTTGCACGAACTAAATGGGTGATCGTGTTGTTGACTATTGGTTAGCCTGAATGTGATATCTTGTTTATAATTCAACTGTAGAGTCATTAACCCAACAAAAATAAAAATAAAAAATTCACCTAAAATTTCAACTGTTGAGTGAGATCCATTTACTGAAGGACATTCTCGAAAAGTATTGTATTGTTTTGTATAAATGAAGCAAAAGCATTCCATGAAAAAAACTCCAGAAATGAATTCAAAATAAATACACAGCGGTATTAAAAAGAATGACTTTGGATTTTTCACAGGAATGCAAACCGAAGTGATTTGTCATAAATACTTCTATTTCTAAGTAATAATCGATCTGGTGTTAACTGGTTCATATCGAATACGACAAGAAAATACAACAGAAAATAAATGGTTTTAGATACTAAAACATTCAATTGGAAAATAAATGGAACTTTCACACTAAATCCAGTCCAAATTATTCAATATATAATAATCATTTATGGTAAACTGCAAACTAATTTCCTGAAGAATCATCATCTTCATAAACAAAATATTTGATAAATACTCCAAAGAGTTTTGAATATGATAATAAACTAAATAATGGAAAAAAGGGGATCAAAATCCAACCAAAACAGTTAGCTGCATTGATGCTAGACCTCAAAAGTCAAATCTCAAATGACTCTCCTGAGCTCTCCAGTATTCAGAGCGTATTGGCGGTGCTGGGACAAGATTGGCGCCACCTGAACTGCTGCTAATATTGAAGCTAAGTCATCAGAAGTGGATCTCTTATGTTTCTTAGCTGCATGCAGAATTGTTTGCAAGATCTGCAGGGGATCCCCATGGCTGACAACCAAAATCGCACATCTGCATGATGTGGAACGGAATGAGATTAATTGGTACTAGAATATGAATAAAAATACCAAAACATACTTATAGAAATAAGAGAAATATTGATGTTGAATAACCATAGATGAAATACCCCGTGCACTAGATCACAAGCCAAAATAAAATATTCACTATCTGAAACTTTGAAAAGTATTTGCATGTTACAGTGAATGTTTTGTCAGCTTGAACTCACTGCAGGGCCCAAATCAATATGTTGCACAAAGCTTGTGCTAAAAAAGACACAAATGATATTTAAAGGCAGAAATGGGTACCCTTCAAATTCTGATTCGATAATGGCCATTGTTTTTGCAAGTCTACAGGCAACATCCTTAACACTTTCCCCTCCTTCGGGCCCAACAAGAGGATCTTTCTCATCTATTTCCCAGATCTGATCATACTGTCGATAAAAAATGAAAAGAAGAAAATGAGTTTCACAAACTACGGTTGGTTTCAGCATACTTGTATAAAGGGGAACTTTGTGTTAGAAAGCTCCTGTCATGGCAGAGTTTATTGAAGCAATCTTAGCTTTCATTGTTAGAAAATGATTCGATTCGATGTCTTAAAACTGAGGACAAAGTAGGCACATAGCAACAACTTCAACTGTTGCAATGAAGCTACAACTACAGAATATGTAAGCAGTGGGGACTAAATAGACTTGATCAGAATCCAGGTATTGTTATAAATATGAAAATTTGATATTACAGATAATTATGGTGAAAAGTGGCGTTAATCACAGCTACCTACCTTATGATGAGATAAAAGCTCAAAGGAAGGACCAAAGTAGCGTTCACGAAGATCTTGGATGACCTTACACTGAGGGCCATCGAAAGGAATGTTCAATGAAGTTGCAACAACATTAGCAGTGTGGGTTGTTCTTGAAAAAGGGGAGTAGCAAATGCGCACATTAGCAAGTGGTATATTATTAGACTCTAGTTCCTGTCCAATAAATAAAATTGTTAGTTAGTTAGTTAGTTAGGTTAAAATTGAAGAAGAAATAGATAGGTTACCTTTTGAAATGAATATCCAGCGAGTTGTGCTTGATTAATGCCGTCGGAGGCCAATTGGAATTCAGGGAGAATACCATTTTCCTGTGAATTAAACATATCATGATTATAAATGAAACATAACATAACGTGATTCTATAAAATTGTTAGTTAGTTACCATGGAAGAAACAATGAGGCCTCGCTCGTTAGGAATGCTTTTCCCATGCCTCACAATCCAATATCTGTTCTTCAATACTGACATTCTTTTTTCTTTTAATTAATTCCGTCGTCGATAATGTTTTCCTTTATTTCTCGCTAACCACTCTTCTTCTTCTTCTTCTTCCCCTTTTCCCCTTTATTCTTTATGATTTATAAATAATTACTTATGGTTTAATGGATATACACTTATGATGTAAAATTATTTACAGTATTAAAAAAAATGGTTACACTCCAAAATGATCAAGATATCCTTAAATTTAAATTAAATTCGCAATTGTCTTTATGTTCTTTATTCACATTGAATTGAAAATACATTTATGTTGAATTTCTACATTATCAAGAGTTCAATAGTATGTTTATTAATGTTATTTCACTCATTTTCTTAATTAAGTAACAAATTAAGATAATATATATCGTTCATTTTCTTAATTAACAACCAAATTAAGATAGGTATCTTCCAAGTAGATTAGAAAGAAAACTATGACTTTCCAACAGTAGGAGCATCAATCATTTCTAGAATGTCATATTTTAATTTAATGAACAATGTCACAAATCATTCACAAAAATAAAAAGCTTCATCATACAGTCATCATTTTGCATCATAATGATCAGCCGGGTTATAAGTCAAAATCACATCCCAAACAGTCCATAAAACTAATCATGTTAGGATATTGTTTAGAGAAAGAGTATTTCAGTCAAAAATGTAGGATCGGATGTATTCTAGAAACCTTACATCAATCACTTGAACTCGACTTTATTTAAAGAAAGGCTAGTGTACATTGAATGACATGGCTTCACTAAATGATGTGATGTTTTATCATTGGCCAAAAGTCAATACCAAGACTGGGACCAATTCTCGTTTTTTCAGCATGGGAACGGTAGAAGTGTCGTTTATATAATAGTAACGTTGTTTTCCTCGGTGTCTGATCAAAAGGGATTAAACATACACCAGTTCAACTTTATAGTTTATACTAAGCACTAACAGAAAGCAAAAATTAACTCTCCATAATCTATATACTGGCACACTGCCAGGATCCTACCATATAAAATTACCATTGCTCTATTTTGGAAAGGCAGTCAAATGCCAGATTAACTGACATTCACATAAATTTCCTGCTGATGCACAAAATTGGTTTCGTTTTCAAAATAAGAGCCATTGATACCTTCTCAAGTTAAATTCGTTTTCAGAATTGTTTGTGTCTAACAAACCAACACGTAATGTGGTCGTGATACGCTATATTTAACGCAATAAATTTCACATAAAGTGTTGGTATTTACACCAAGGATTACATAACCAGGATGGTCTGCTTATCTCTGCAATACTTGACTGTACTAAACTACATCTGATGTACTATGGATAAGATTGGGAACTGATTGATCACGAAGTGCTTCTAAAAACAATTTCCTACATAAGCACTACAGAAAAACCAAAAATCTAATTATTATTTTGTTGAACCAACCAAAATTCTAATTTAACATCTAAATACTGTATCCTGTGCAGAGAACATCCTGTAAAACTTCAGATCCATGATTTCATTGATATTCTTCATCTTAATAATTAAGAACCCATCTGCAAACATGAGTTACAAGATATAAATATATATATGCACGGCAGACTATGAAGAGCATAACCACATAATATTAACCAGTAGAGAATATATAGAATAGTAATGTTGTTTTTCTTATTGTCTGATTAAAAGGGATTAAACATGCACTAGTTAAACTTTATAGTGTATACTAAGAAAGCAAAAATTAACTCTCCATATACGGGAACACTGCCAGGATCATGCTGTATTTTTTGTTTTTATTTTGGAAAGGCATTCAAATGCTTGATTAACATTCACATAAATTTCCTGCCCATGCACAAAATTGATTTTATTTTAAAAGATAAGCCATCCTTTCCTTCTCCAGTTCTTAATTCCTATTAGTGATTGCTATAATACAAGGAACTCATTATGGTAACTTACTTTTCCTCACTCTAAGTCACTTTTTCCCCTCAAACGTTTTAGGGTAAGGAACATAGATCGGGCAAATAGACATGTGAAACCAATGATAGAAATTAAAAAATAACAATAAATTACTCAAAAGTTGAGTGAAAAGTAAAGACCACTTTTTCTCCTCAAACGTTTTAGGGTAAGGAGTAAGCAGCAGGCAAATAGATGTGAAACCAATGATAGAAATAAAATAATAACAATAAAATATTCAAAAGTTAAGTGAAAAATAAAGACCAAGAATGATGTTAATTACGTTTATTCATAAAGCACAGATGCATTTGGAATTAAACAAATACACACTGACCTCTGCAGTCTGAAAATCCTTGTGTAGAAACCACCACGGACCATTCTTTGATAGTAATCTGAAAATGTAAAGGCATGAACTGTTCAACAACAAAAAAGAGCTTGAACGGTACAACTAGAAGATGCAACAATCGAGCCATGCCATCTCGCATCAGTAAATCTAATTAAGTAGGGGATGATACTATCACTTCCCATAGTGTATACTATCGCCGGACAAATGCTTTACAATCTTCAAGATTTGACAATAAGTCTAACCGAAATCAACTATGGACTCAGATTTTCAACCATCTCAACAAAACAGGATTAAATCAAGGTGCTAGTACAATTTAAAACGAAACTATACTATATCATTCATACTTTAATATTTAAACAACATACAAATGAGTTGCTCTAATGTAAGGAAACATCACCTTTTTTGCCGTATTCGTGTCGGATATCCAACAGATACGTCAAGATACAATCAAATTATGTATCAAAAGAGAAAGCGATACGCCATAAGAAACAGCACAGAGCATTGTTTCTGTTTCCATTCTGGCAGTGGCCAGCTTCCTCTGTTTTTCTAGCACAGACATTGTTCTCTGTTTTTATACACCGACTTGCTAGCTTCACTTGCCGCTTGCAGTTTACGACGAGTCGACAACTTGCTCTGCTTCCTTTTTTGAAAAATCCATTCATGATTGTAATGTCTAAAAATTCTATGCTTAGTTAAGATTTTGGAAAATTATATTTCTATTTTATATTTAATAATATTTTGTGAAATTTTAATTTTTGTACAAACATATCCTATATTTTCTAAGGAACTACGTATCGCTGAACCGGATACATATCGTACCCGATGCTTGTCTCGTATTTATGCATCATAGATGAGTTGTCATGCGCGCAACATGCATAAACTAACTATTCTAATATAAGATGGACAAATAGCTATGCGTTAAAGTAGCCACCTTAAATGGATAGATTACATATTTACCTATTTTGACAGGAAAGAAACAACATGAAACCAAAAAAAAAAATGAAAAATTTCTTCATGATGATCACATGCATGGATGCAGCATTAATTTGTCATTTTACCTGACAAAACCAGCTACTACACGGAGTCCCATGAAGAGAGTCAATCCACGCCATACGCCGCGAAGGCCAAAATGTGAAGGGGAAAATACCAAAAATGCTGAGGAGACTGCTCCCACAAACATCTATGAAGCAATTTTCATATAAATTATCCTTGCAAAACATATTACTAGGGCAGGAACATTGTAACAAATTTCAACAAAAAAACTTACCATGGAGAAAGCAGCATATCGGAAATCAGAAACACCATAATGGAGACCATCAAAAATATAAGCCAGTGCATTAAGAGGTTGAGAAGCACTGACAAACTGGCAACAAACACATATATGAGTTTTAGCAATGTACATAAACATCTGAGGCAGACATAGAGAAGTGCTGACAAAAAAAAAACAAGACAATACATACCAACACTCCAGTTCTGACAACCTGCAAGACTTCAATGTCCTGGGTAAAAAGGGTAGCTAAAGATCCAAAAGATGCCCCCAGAATTGCAGTCAAGCAGATGCCTGTCAGCAATCCAATCTGGAAAAGGACGTCATCAGGTTCTCAAAGAAATTCATAAAACATTATTTAACACAGTTAAACACCCATAGCTTTCCTAAATTGTAAGAATAATTAAAGAATGGAAGCCATCAAAGGCTCAAAACTTAATGCATAAAAGGGAAATCACTTACCTTTAATACAAAGTGAGTAATTTCCTTCACAGCTTTGTATTCATGTCTTGATAGAGAACTTGCAATTAGGGCCTATGAATAGTAAGATAGAAGTATAAGAAAAAAAGACATGCAAACAAAAAGACAGTAGTGAAGAAAATGATTGCCAAGCTTAAAATAAACTAGGATGTTAAATTGTTAAAAAGTGACACAGACTGAAATCTTAGCAAAAGTTCAACGATGCCTGTCTAAATAAAAGGTAACAACTATGACAGAATATTTTTGTATGCCGTTATAGTCAGCCTTTTGTTGGCTTAACTAATTTTATTGCAAGACACCCTATAACTATTACCAGTTTAAGAAAATGAAAATAAAAACAGTACACAAGGCAGGGGGGGTTAAATCGAAAGAAAAGGTAAAAAAATGAACATGTTTTTAGATAAGGGATGATTTAATACCTGACCAGATACCGCCAATGCATCTGTAAGAAGGGAAACAGCTAACCACACTTGCATGCATATTTGATGTGCAGCCATAGCTACGGGACCATGACGAGCAGCCATTGATGTCCCCAATGTAATGGTTGTAAGAACAGCAAGTGTTCTTCCAAGAACGAAACTACCTATAGAAGGCCACAGATCATAACTGAAACATCTAGATTAACCTAACATAAAGCTAAATAATGTACACCGTAAAAAAGTGAAATGTTCATGTGAAAACTTAGTTTGCTACCAAAGAGAAAGATAATTCAAGACAGATAACAATAATGCAAGACAGTAAATGCAAAATGCATGGCAGAAACAGTAATTCATTTCATCATGTGACAAAATGTTAAAATCAAGTAAAAAATAAAAATAAAAGACCTACGGAAACCAATTTGTTCTGTTAATCCTATTGCCTGAAAATTGAAAAGTTACAAAAAGAAACCAGAAAGAAAAAATAAAAAGGAGGCTCTTTTTGCATGGAAATAGTTGTTGAGATCTCATTTAGCATCTACTAGTGATCTTTCCTTTCCTTTCCTCTTTTTCTAAGGGAGGGAAAATTAGTTTAGGAGTACAGCCAAATGCACTCTTTGAACTCAGGTCTTAGCAACACATAACAAGTAAACAGAAACCCTGAGAAAGAGAAAACTGCTTACCAATTTACCATACTTATCACATAATTACCAAACTTATCACATAACAAGTGAACACCAAATGCACTCTTTGAACTCAGGTCTTAATGGCACATAACATGTAAACAGAAACAACCAAGAAAGGAACAGCTCCTTACCAGACTTAATATAACTGCCAAATTGTAGGTTTCCCATTTTTGGAGGTAGTAACACAGCTCTCTTATTTAGACACCATATCATCAACAAGGTCCCAATATATCTGAGACATGAAAGTTCCATCATAATTAGAGTTAGATTTAGTCCACAAATAGAGAAAGAAAAGAATGCATTTGAAAAGGTCATACTGAGAGAGAACAGTTGAGATGGCTGCACCGGCTACACCCAACTTAAGGTAATACATAAGTAAGGGAAATAAAAAGACCGCTGAAAGATTACCAATGCCTGCAATTTCATAAATGTATTAGGAAGACGTGTGCATACAATATCCGAATATCAAGAATATGATTTTAAAATGTAATCATTCTTTGAAACACAGTAAAACAACAAGCACCCTTAAGATATCGAAAAATAAAGTTATCCAGTTTTTGAAGGATGGGTGGCTCGGAATTAAATATAAATTCCAACAAATTAAAACATTATTAATAAACTCTGTTCACTCTTCAGCGAACAAACCATGGATACTTTTTCCTTTACAAGTTGCATTCAGTCACAATAAATGTTGGATGAGAAAAAGAATACGATAATAACACGACCATTTCTCCTCTCAAAAGCTGCCCACTTAACTTTCCATTTACATCATATAGCAAACTTAATGCATTATTTTATATAGAAATTCAGTTATCAGTATAAACATATTCCAATATGATCAATCAAGAAATGATGCAGTGATTGGTAATATATTTATGTAATAGATTTATGTAATCTCATTAAATAATCATAACAACAACATCTACCACTTCAACAACTACAACTTATTCATGAATAGTGATTGAGTATAGTAAGAGCCTTCAAAATGATAGTAAAAAAAAACAGAAAAGATATTCAAACACACAAAATTAGCAAAGAAACACACATTAAACCGATCACTTGCCTAGACATATAACGGGAGTTTTAGTATCCTTAAAACCACGAAAAATTCCTTGAAGAGCCAAAGAAAGCACGACTGCAGGAGCACCAAACGCTCTCAAAGAGAGAAATTTTTGTGCGGGAACAAGTGTTGGATTTTCCTGTTACAAAGTAGAATCATTCAAAAAGGAGATTACAATCCATGTTACAGTCTTGTAATTCACAATGAAAAGAATCCTGCATTCAACTAAATAGGCACGAAAAATGATTAGCAACATACCGCTGCTACACCAATTAAACGAAGAAACATTCCAGACCCAAAATACAAAGCTAAAGCCTCAAAAATGCCAATCCCCATAGCTAATAACAAAGCAGTGGAGACAGAGGAGAGTTGTTTTCTTTGATAAACTGCTTGGAAAGGGTTAGCATTCCCACTAATTTCTATACTATCATTCCCAGAAGAAATGTTGGACATGTCTTGGGCAACGAAAGAAGTAGCGACACTAAGAAGTGGAATGTTAAAAAGTTTAGAAATGATGTTAAAGATGACAACAGAAACACCAGCAGAAGCCAATTCAAGAGTACCGAGACGACCAATGTAAGCAGTTTCCATCAATTGTGCAATTGGGTCAATTGCTTGTCCAGCAAGGGCAGGCAAAGAGAGTGATATAATCTCACGTTTCACATCTGATAATTCATTTTGAATTTGATTGGATGGTAATTGTTCTTCACTGTGACAAATTGCATAAAAAAATAATAAATAAATAAATAGAAAGTGAAAATTGAAATTAGAAATGAAAAGAGAGGGGACTTACGGAGTGATTTCGGCGTCGTCGTCGTCATCTTCATGATGAGAATCAGTTACGAGAGAGTGTTGTTGATTAACGTGAGGAGGAGTAAAAGCGAAACAGGGTTTTGGAGAAAAGGGTTTAGAGCGAACAAGGGTTGTTGTTCTTGTTCTTCTGAGTGAAATTAAGTGTGGGCCATTAGTGTGACCTACTACTGCTACTGATACAAATTTATTACTACGACTTTGGTGATTGAATAAGGTGAAACCGTGACATTGAGAAGCAGTACCCTTCATGTTCATCAGGCGATGCAAATCACTTTCAACGATAACAAACTATTATAACCGATAAAATTTATTTTTTGCTTCCGAATTAGACTTGTTTTATTTTCGTGGGTGAATAACACAATGAAACAACTTCATAATAACACATAGAAATTTCTAAAAAGTCCCCGGTGATACTTAACTACCATTCAAACCGGCAGCTCTCCTTCCATTTTTCCCCACATTTGAACATGTTTTACACATACTTAAACAAATTTCTCACTCCTTTTCATCCAATTGCAAATTCATGAATATAAAATATACGAAATAATATTTAGCATGATAAAAATAAAGCGGAAGAAATAATATAAAACGTACGAAAATGTCGTAGAAATACGAAACGGTACGAAACATGTCATAATAATACATCACCATCATCATAGTCAAAATGTACCCAAAAAAAGAAAGCATAATCAGAATCAACCATGCTGCCTACGATGTCTCTGCCCCCTGCGTTGCCTGACAATCTGATACGTAAGGGCAGGGCGACTAGTACTGCCAACCCGTATCACCTCTTGAACAGTCTCCTCTTTAGCATCTTGCCGCTCCTGGTCACAATATTATCAGCTATTTGCACCACATCCCTGATGATCGTCAGTGTTCAGACATCTCTTTGGCATGCTCCTTCTCTATAATCTGCTCCACGTTCGCCGACCTGGGAGGAGATCCTTCATCATGTGGGAGAATACGAGGGTGAAAGACTTTGGCATACCAAGCCATGTAGCCAAGCTCATGATGACATGCTCTCTGACACCTCTGTCTCCAATCAGGGTAGAACCACGCAACGGGGGTCTATCAACACAGTAGCCAGCATCTCCTTATCAATCAGGATAGAACTAATGGTCTCTGTGTGCCATCTTTCACACAAAGCATGTACCATGGCATGGTTCACAGTCGAATACCCGATGTATATCAAATCATGTAAGCCAGACGCCTCCACAGGATCCCAGAACCACCTCAAACCCTTCTCCGGCTTAGAAAGCTCTCTCACCTTTCTCCCTGCATTTATACACTTATACTCCCCATCATACCACATCTGAAAATCAAATGAATTAAGACATTGTCACTACAAATTTTAAAGAATTTAGAGAATTTAAAGAATTACACTAAAAAATTTTAAGAATTTAAACACTTACATTATGATGTTTCACCCAAAGAGGGATCGTCGCATGCTTCGCGCAGTCGGACAACAATAGTGTGGTCTCAGGACCTCCAGGAAAGGGAGGCCCTACAACAAGGCAGAGCGGTATTAACGGAGCACGACGACGTCGCCGAGGCTCGGGCTGAGGCTCAGGCACAATATCATTTGTCGTAAGATAATCTACCTCAACATCATCGTCCTCTGCCACCTCCTCATTCTCTGCCTCCTCCTCATCCTCTGCCTCCTCCTGTGGCTGATAAAACATAGCCTCCTCCTCTATCTGATCATATCCAGCAAAACCCTCCTCATACCCAGCATAATCATGCGCTGATGTCGGATCAACCACCTGGGAGGAGTAATCCATCTGTGACATACGCGTTTTGGTCCACCCACTCCCTCCGAGCGTTAGCGGTACTCGCTTGTTTACCTTTGCGCATCCTGGCCTCTCTAATAAGCCTCTGCTGCTCATCCTCCTCCCTAGACATATTTGTGCATATACAAGATTAAAAAAAAAACATAAATAAATGGACAGTGTATTTAGGCATTTCAAAGGAACGTAAAGGTATACGGATATAAAGGATACATATTCTAGGCTTATATGATTTTGATTGATATTTGATAGATATATACATTATAACACAAAAATCCAAACTAATTAAACTAAGCAATTGAAGTTTTTCTAGGCATATATGATTATCATATCATTATGTCCAAACTAATCAAACTTGCCAAAAAAAGCAAAAATGCAAACTTATAATCATTATAACATATATACATTATAAAATTGAACATATTTGCCAAAAAAATTACACAAAAAAGCAAGATTTTCTCACTTAGGCATTTCATCAAACACCTTAAGTGCATTCTAAATTACTAGCACAATTAGTGTTATTTGAACATCTAAACAACTACATTGTACCTACACTTACTGTAAACAACAATTCCAGCATAAACAATCCATCAAAGCATCTAAATTATGCATAATTTGCAATTTTCTAACCTAACCTAAAGCTAACATTTTGCTCAAAATTATGAAAACTAACACCCTAAACAAACTACATTGCATGTAAATAGGAAGAAAAGAACTTACTTGTGAATTAATTGAAGAAATTGGGCTCAAATTCGTGCAATTGAAGTTTGGAGAAATTTGGAAGAGAGTTGAGTAGTGTTTCTAGTGTTTATGTTTTTGGAAAATGGAAAAGTGATGGTTCTGTTCTTGTTTATTCGCAGAACTCAATGATAGTTAACTACGTTGAGGCTAGCGACGGTTAAGTGATGCCGGTTTGACAAATGGTAGTTAACTACCGTTGAAAACTTTTAAGGAATTTCTATGTGTTAATATGACGTTTTTGAAGTCAGAAGAACAATTTTCAATACTTAATTCAAACCATCGTCCAAAGCCCACAAAATAACATTTTCTTGGTTACTACCATTCTCCATTGCCCTATTCATTTTCTATTCAATAAATCATCAATTTTATTTTTTGCTTTAATTCTTCATTTATTCCACCAAATTTATATTTATTCATATTTATCACTTAAACAATATTTTAACGACTAATCTCATAAACAAAGGATCAAATTTAAAATAGGTTGTTAAAATATAAAGACTACTTAATTTAAATATCATGATTAACTTAACAATTTAATATAGTTATGGACCTTTTTTATATATTCATAAACTTTTATAACTTTTTAAGAAAGGCTCTTAAGAAGATAGAAAATTAACCAAACACATTTGCGAAAATTACATCCACAAAAATATTTTTTATTAAGTAAATATTTTATTTTATTTATCAACGTCTAAAATAATTTATCTTGTTGTACTTTATTTTAGAGTAGTTTTTGAGTGAAGATTCTCTCTATTCATCAAAAAAATCGAAGATGTTATTCTTGTTAAAAAATTAAAGATGTTATTTGAAAATTGAAAAAATTTAGACACAAAAAATGATAGTACTCCTACCATTAAATTGGCTCCTACAATTATTAATTATATATTTTTTAACTTTTTGTATCTTTCTCTTTTTAAATGGAAAAATTAAAATTCTCATAAATATAGTAACTTGTAGTTTGACCATCTTGAGAACTGTTGAGTTTGTGGAATCTAACTTATGATAATTAATGGTCAACCCTTCTCTCATTTTTTTTTTCTTTTTCTGAAAGAACTCTTCTCTCATTCTTAGCTTGCTTGATGTCCCCCTTCTTTTTTTTTTTTTTTTTTTTAAAACTTAACA